>Ga0209381_1000334_pt1 | contig 126864 bp, 92 predicted proteins | sample DewCreD2012metaG_FD_184111 | JGI IMG/M metagenome (GOLD analysis project Ga0209381, IMG submission 184111) | Hot spring sediment bacterial and archeal communities from British Columbia, Canada, to study Microbial Dark Matter (Phase II) - Dewar... ...
GCGGCGATCCTGACACAATATGGGGGTAGAGAAAGCGACAGGGCGTAGTCCCGTTTCGGACACCAGGTAGGGGCGGGTCCCCGTGCCCGCCCAGCTGTGTTGTGGCGCGTCATCGAGTTGGGGCAGGCACAGGGACCTGCCCCTAACCGCCCTTGCACCGGCGGTGTCCGAAGCGGACCGCGCCCAAAGCAACAAGCGTGCGTTCCCGCACAGAAAGGAGCGAGCCATGCGACAGGGCATGATCCTCACAGCGTTCGGGGTGCTGGCGGCGCTGCTGGCCGGCTGCGAGGGGTTGATGGAGCCCCAGGCCCGCGTCACAGGTGGGGCCGGCACCCCCTCGATGGACCAGGTGCAGGCCGTCCCCTACAACGGCCCGATGGCGCGCATCGCCGTCCTCGACTTCGACCAGAAGGCCGCCAAGGGCTACAACCAGATAGGCACCGGCATGGCCGACATGCTGGCCACCGAGTTCCTCAGCACCAACCGCTTCATCGTCCTGGAGCGCCAGAAGCTTGCCGGCGTGCTGGCCGAGCAGGACCTGGCGCGCGCGGGGCGCATCCAGCCGGGCACCGAGGCCCCGACCGGCCAGATCGAGGGCGCAGAGCTCCTGGTTACCGGCGCCGTCACCGCCTTCGAGCCCGACTACCAGGGCGGCGGCGTCGGCCTCGGCGGCGGCCGCATCACCCACCACTGGGGCCACACCCACGGTGGCGTCGGCGGCATCGGCCTCGGCCTCAAGCAGGCATACATCGCCATTGACCTGCGGATCATTGACGCCCGCACCTCCCGCATCCTCGCCGCCACCACGGTCGAGGGGCGCGCCACCGACATCGGCGGCGGCATCGGCGTCGGCGGCTGGGGCCACCACAGCATCCTCGGCGTCGGCCTCGGCGCCTTCCGAAACACCCCGATGGAGAAAGCCGTCCGCGCCTGTCTCGCCCAGGCCGTAGCCTTTGTCGTCTCCCGCACCCCCGCCAACTACTACCGCTTCAGCCCCACGGGGCAGCCCATCGCCCCCGGCGGCGCAGTCATGCCCACCGGCGGCACCCCGAGCGGCCAGGTGCCAGTCGTCGGCGCCCCCGCCGGCGGCGTCGTCACTCCCGTGCAGCCAGGCCCCGTGACCCTGCCCCAGCAGCCGGCGCCCCAGCCCACCCCGCAACCCACGCCACCGCCCCCTCAGCCCGCTCCTCAGCCCGCCCCCCAGCCACAGCCGGGCGTCATGCCCGCACAGGTCTATGTCGCCTTCGCCCAGGTGAACCTCTACGAGAAGCCCGACGCCAGCTCCACAAACGTCGGCACCGCCACCAAGGGCACCGCGCTCAAGGTCCAGGCCCAGGACGCCTCCTGGTACTTCGTCGCGCTGCCCGACGGCAAGACGGGTTGGGTCCTCAAGGCATTCACCACGACCACCCCGCCGCAGCAATAGGCCCCTCGACCGTCCGCGCCAGCTTCCGAGGCCCCGAGGGCCTCGGAAGCCGGTGTCCGGAGACTCCGACAGGCCACAGAGAGCCAATGTCCGCGCCTGGGGATTTGGCGGCAGGATCCGCTTAGCACTACAACGCTGTCTTCTCTTGCTCCAAAGCGGATAACTACTTGTCAGCACAGCAGATACGCCACACGCACATGTCACTCTGAGCCGAGCCCACCTCCCGGCGGGCCGAGCGAACAATCTCTGTGCGCGCGGAGCCCGTGGTTGAGGGCTACACTGCGTAACCGGACACAAGCCAAAGAAAGATTGGGCGTAGTCCGTTTCGGACGCCAGGTAGGGGCGGGTCCCCGTGCCCGCCCATCGGGCCCGCAGGTAGGGGCGGGTCCCCGTGCCCGCCCACCTATGTTGTGCCGCGTCATCGGGTTCGGGCAGGCACAGGGACCTGCCCCTACCCGCGCTTCCCCCCGTGGTGTCCGAAACGGACCACGCCCGAAAGATCCTTCGACTTCGGGCGCCCAGCGGCGGCCTACGCTCAGAACGGCGACTCTTTGGGGCTTGCGCCAGGGAAGGTGGCGTTGTCGTGTTAGTCCAGGAGTTCCAGAACGGCCAATCTCCACGCTTGGGGACTTGGCCCTCTGTAGCCCTGGGTGCCGTCCGCGTAAAGCCTTGTCTTTGAGCTACTTGCGGCGTCGCTCGACGCCCCGCGCCCAGCCTACAGAGGGCCAACTGGCCGCGCAGTGGCCCTCTGTTGGCCCCCGAGCTCAGGCCAGGCGGGCGGCCTTCATCATGGCGAGGCCGGTGGGGTCGCCCTTTGGGCTGAGGGACTGCTTGCTGGCCTTGAAGAGAGCGAGGAAGTCGCCGGCAAGCCCCTTGCCGAGCTTCACGCCCTCCTGGTCAAAGGAGTTGATGTTCCAGATGAAGCCCTGGAAGGCGACCTTGGCCTCGTAGTAGGCGAGGAGCGCGCCGAGGGTGCGCGGAGTGAGCTGGTCGGCGATGAGGATGCTGCTCGGGCGGTTGCCGGGGAAGTGCCTGTTGGGGTTGGTGTGGCGGCGGCCCTCTGCCAGCGCGCGGGCCTGGGCGAGGACGTTCGATAGCAGCTTCTGCTGGGAGCAGGTGCCCTCGGTCTCGAGGTCGAGGCCGAGCTGACTGCGGCGGAAGGCGATGAACTCGCAGGGGACGACGGTCTTGCTCTGGTGGATGAGCTGGTAGAAGGCGTGCTGGCCGTTGGTGCCCGGCTCGCCCCAGACGATGGGGCCGGTGGGATAGGGCGCGCGCGAGCCGTCCCGCCTCACCCGCTTGCCGTTGCTCTCCATGTCGAGCTGCTGGAGGTGGGCGACGAAGCGGGTGAGCATCTGGCTGTAGGGCAGGATGGCGAGGGTCTCGTAGCCGAGGAAGGTGCGGTTCCAGATGCCGAGGAGCGCGGCGAGGAGGGGGAGGTTCTTGCGGAGGTCGCGGTTGAGGGCCACAAGGTCCATCTCGCGTGCGCCGCGGAGGAGCTCGATGAAGTTCTCGACCCCGAGGCCGAAGCCGAGGGCCACCCCGCCGACCATCGAGGTGGCGCTGTAGCGCCCGCCGATGTAGTCCCAGATGTAGAAGCGGCGGAAGTACCTGGTCTCATCGTCTATCTTGCTGCCTTTTCCGGTGACGCAGATGAAGTGGTCTCGGGGCTTGAGGCCTGCGGCCTGGAACCAGGCGCGGAGGATGGCGTCGTTGGCCACCGTCTCCTGCGTATCGCCGCTCTTCGAGACGACGTTGATGATGGTGCGCGAGAGGTCGAGGCCGGCGGCCACAGAGGCCGCGTCGTCGGGGTCAACATTGGAGATGAAGTGCACGCGGCGGCCGGTCTTCCAGAAGCCGCGGAGCGCGGTGTAGAGCGCCCTGGGGCCGAGGTCCGAGCCGCCGATGCCCACCTGCACGAGGTCTGTGAAGGTCCGCCCCATCGCGTTCGTCAGCGCCCCGGTCTCGATCTCGTGGAGGAAGACCTTGAGGCGGGCCAGCTCCTCGCTGGCAGCCTCCACCGCATCAGCCTCCTCCTTGGCCGGCTTGGGGCGCGGGCCGTCGGCCAGATGGCGCGTGGCCGTGTGGAGGACCCGGCGCCCCTCCGACTCGTGGCCGACGATCTCGTTCATCACCTCCCCGCTCATCATCATGACGAACTGTTCCACGGCCTTGGTCTGCCTGGCGAGCTCGCCCAGCGTCTTGACGACCTCGGGTGAGACGCGCTCGGTGGCATAGAGGAGGTCGAAGCCTGCGGCGGAGGCGCGCATGGCGGCGACGCGCTTGGGCGCGAGCGCGCCCGGCTTCGTCAGATCGAAGGGTTCCCTGGCGAGCTTCTCTAGCTTGCGCCACGCGGGCAGCCTCTCAGGCCGCATCCCGGCCAGCTTCTTATCCATGGTCACGCTTCCTCCGGAGGTCTCTGGATCGGCGTCAGCAGTGCCCACCATAGTGCCACATCGAATCCGTCGCGTCAATAGCCGGGCCGCATGCGCGCTTGCTTGTGCGTGCCGGCGGAGTAGAATATGTGGTAGACTTGGGGATGGAGTCCCCCGCGAACCGCCTCGGAAGGCTGATGACTCCTGCCGCGTGAGGTCGCCTGCGGTGGGGTCGGTGCAGCCAGTGACCCACCGCAAGGTGGGTTTCTTGTGGCCCGCGGGTGCGTCGGGCGATTGCTGGCGCTGAGGGCGCCGGCTTCACGGGGGTTCCGTTATGGAGAATCTGTGGTTCCTTTCCGCCCTCTGGATCGGGCTGGCTCTGCTGTCATCGCTGGTCTCGATCCGCGTGGGGGTCTCGGTAGCGCTGGTCGAGATCGTTGTGGGGGCGCTTGCGGGCAACCTGCTGGGGTTGGCGGCGAATGAGTGGGTGAGCTACCTGGCGGGGGTGGGGGCAGTCCTGCTGACGTTTCTCGCTGGGGCAGAGATTGACCCCGCGGTGGTCCGCCGGCACTTCTGGTCGAGCACGGCCATCGGCGTGATGGGGTTCGTTGCGCCATTCCTCGGCGTGATGGCGTACGCTCGGTACGTGTGTGGTTGGCCGTGGCCCCAGGCGCAGATCGCCGGGATCGCGCTCTCGACTACCTCTGTGGCGGTGGTCTACGCGGTGATGGTGGAGACGGGGTTCAACCGAGCCGAGCTCGGCAAGATCATCCTGGCGGCCTGTTTCATCAACGATCTGGGCACGGTGCTGGCCCTGGGCATTCTGTTTGCGAACTACGACGCGCGGCTGGGCGTCTTCGCAGCCGTGACGGCGCTGGCCATGTGGGCGTTGCCAAGGCTAGTGCCGCGGTTCTTTGCCAGGGTGGGGAACCGGGTGAGCGAGCCTGAGACGAAGTTCGTGCTCCTCGTTCTCTTCGCTCTGGGGGGCTACGCGAGCGCGGCGAAGAGCGAAGCCGTGCTGCCGGCTTACCTGGTCGGGATGGTGCTGGCGCCATTCTTCCTCAAGGAGCGGGTGCTGGCCCAACGCATGCGGGTAATGACCTTCACCCTGCTGACCCCGTTCTACTTCCTCAAGGCGGGCGCACTCGTCAAGTTCGGCACCGTGGCGACGGCTGCGGGGCTGATCGGGATGTTTCTCCTGGCGAAGATGGCCACGAAGTTCGCCGGCGTGTGGTTCCTAACTCGGGCCTTCGGGCTTGGCAGGCGCGAGGGGATGTACACCACGCTCCTGATGTCCACGGGCCTCACGTTCGGCAGCATCTCGGCCCTCTTCGGCCTCACGAATGGCATCATCAACCAGGACCAGTACACGATCCTCGTGGCGGCGGTCATCGGCAGTGCCGTGGTGCCCACGGTGATCGCGCAGCGATGGTTCCAGCCCGACGTCGCTCCTGTCGAAGAGGAGATCGCTCATGCATCAGAAGATTCTTCACGGGCTTGACGGTTCGGCGGGTTCCGTCAAGGCGCTTGCCGAGGCGCTGGAGCTGGCCAAACGCCTCGGCGCCGAGCTCCACACGATCTCGGTCGAGGAGGTCCCGCACTATGCCGGGACCGTCGGCGAGGTGGTGGAGGAGAAAGACGTGGCGGACCACAGGTTCGGCGACGCGGTCGCGCGGGCCAAGCAGATGGCGGCGGCACAGGCCGTCGAGCTCCACCCCCACGTCATTGTCGGCCACGAGGTCAAGTCCATCGTCGAGTTCATCCAGCGGCATCACTTCGACCTGCTCGTGATCGGGTTCATGGGCCACTCCGCGCTCTACGACCGGGTGATGGGCAGCACCTGCCAGAGCCTGGTGCGCATGGCCCCATGCTCGGTCCTCGTGGTCAAGTAGCCCGGGCCGGCCTACGGACGAGGAATCATGGCGCGAGCGACCGAGAGACACCTGGCACACTTCAGCGTGGTGGAGGCGCTTCGTGGGGCGAAGGGCTGCCCCCTGTGCTTGCTGGAGGCGGCCTGCGCCCGCCGGCACTTCGCCTCCCTGCTCCACGAACATGTCAATGACCCAGAGGTCCGCGGCGAGCTGGGGCGAGCAAGGGGCTATTGCGGCCGCCACGCCCGCCTGCTCCTGAGCCAGGGGGACGGCTTTGGGACCGCCATCCTGTACAGGGACCAGGTGGAGCTTTTCGCTACCCTCCTGCGCGCGCTCCAGAGGGCGCCGCGCAGGGGCCTCCGGCGCGCGGAGCTTGCCGGGTGGCTGGGCCACGAGGCGTGCCCGGCGTGTCGGGCACAGGCGCAGGACCGGCAGCGCTACATCGCCGTGCTGCTGAACGGTCTCCAGGACGACGAAATGCGCTCGGCGTTGGACGCCAGTCCGGCGCTGTGCGTGCCCCACTTTGTCGCAGTGCTACAGGCTGCCAGAGACCCCCAGGAGCGGTCTTGCCTGATCGAGGCCCAGGGCCGGAAACTCGACCGCCTGCTCCACGACCTCGACGAGTTCTGTCGCAAGCACGACTACCGCTTCCGCCAGGAGGGCATGGGGGCAGAAGGGGACGCCTGGCGAAGGGCGGTCGAGGCCATGACCGGCGACGCAGACGTGTTCTGAGCACGAGCGGGCGCCGTGTCTGTTCTCTGGGGGGCGGGTCACAGGACGCCGATTATGCCTCAGGCATGGCTGCCGAAGGTGAGCGAGTACCACAAGCGCGGCATCTCTACCACGTTGGCGCTCCTCGACGAGACGCTGTGCGCCTTCGAGCTCTGGGCGCGGGGCCACCAGGCGCGCGGCGCCCTCTACGAGGAGCGCAACCCCCTCTCGCCCCAGGAGCGGCAGGACATCCTTGGCGAGATCGCCCGACTGCGCGCGACCCTTGAGCAGCTCAAGGGCGACCTCCAGCTCCGACCCAAGGCGCTGAACGTGGCGACCGTCATCTGGGCCTGGTGCTGGACGTTGCTCGAGCCACTCCAGGAGCTCGAGGGCAGATACCTCCGCCGCTACGGCGAGCCGCCCGCCGAGCTGGTCGCCTATCTTGACCCCAAGGTGGGCGAGCTGTGCGAGCGACTCAGGAAGATTCACCAAATCGCCTCCAGGGCCAGGGCGCGCTCGGAGCCCCCAGGGGCAACGAGTCCCCAAGCGAGCGAGCATCCCAGTGACCAAGCGAACCCGCAGCAAGAAGGATAGGACGGAGCGGCGCGAGGACGCGCTGCGCCCGAGCCGCTGCCTCGGCTACGACCGCGATGCACTGGCGGTCCACCTCGTCGCGCGCGGAGCCCACGAGATTGCCGCCTGTCAGCTTCGCCGCGCGATCTGGCTGAACCCCTACGAGCCCAGGTTCAAGGAGCACCTCGCCTGCTGCCTCTACAAGATGGGCGACTACCGCGGGGCGCGGGACTGGGCCCTGAAGGCCCTGGAGCAAAGCGAGAGCCAGAGCGATGAACTCAGGGGCCTCCTCCGCTTGATCGAGCAGGCGATACTCGCCGCGGAACGCCCGGCAGGCGTCCCCGGGCGGAGGAGTCGAGCTTGACCCCCGCTGGCGGTTCCGGCATACTACCACACCCGACCGCACATTCAGCGGAGAGCAAAGGAGCTTCCTGCATGGCGCATGTGAGCTGCGTGGTCGTCGGCGCGGGCGGCATATCGAATGCCTGGTTCCCCCCGCTGGCCAAGGAGAAGGTCGAGGTCCTGGCCGTGGTGGACATTCGGCCCGAGGCGGCCAAGGCCCAGGTCGAGAAATACCAGCTCAAGGCCGAGGTCTCGACCGACCTCAAGGCCACCCTGGCCAAGCACCGGCCCGACTTCGTGGTGGACCTCACGGTGCCCGAGGCGCACTGCGCCGTGACCTGCACGGCGCTGCGGGCCGGCTGCCACGTGATCGGCGAGAAGCCCATGGCCGCCTCGATGGCCGAGGCGCGCAAGATGGTCAAGACCGCCGAGGAGACGGGCAAGCTCTACATGGTCAGCCAGTCGCGCCGCTGGGACGCGAAGACGGAAGCCGTCCGTCGCACGGTGCCGCGCCTGGGCACGCTGACGACGGTGAACTGCGATTTCTACATCGGCGCGCACTTCGGCGGCTTCCGCGACCAGATGCCCAGCCCCCTCATCCTCGACATGGCCATCCACCACTTCGACCTGTGCCGCTTCATGAGCGGCGCAGACCCCGTGGCCGTCTACTGCAAGGAGTTCAATCCCAAGGGCTCCTGGTATCGGGGCGATGTGGCGGCCTCCGCAATCTTCGAGATGACCAACGGCGTGGTCTTCACCTATCGCGGGAGCTGGTGCGCCGAGGGCTGCCACACGAGCTGGAACGGCGACTGGCGCTTCATCGGCACCAGGGGCACGCTCCTCTACGCGGGCGACCAGGACCCGCGCGGCGAGGTCGTGGTCGGCAAGGAGGGCTTCCACCGCGAAAAGGAGCCGCTCAAGGTCGCCAAGCCCATCGTGAAGTTCGGCGGCATGCACGGCGCGCTCCGCGAGATGCTCGCCTTCCTCCGCACCGGCGTCGCGCCCCAGACCGAGTGCCACGACAACATCAAGAGCCTCGCCATGGTCTTCGCCGCAATCGAGAGCAGCAAGAAAGCCAAACGCGTCCCCGTGAAGACCATGTGAGGCCCCGCTGCCGCGGCGCTGGTAGCCCCCAAACGGGGGCGAGCCAGCCGTAGCCCAGGGCGACCGAAGGGAGCCCTGGGAAGGGCGCCACCAACGTGGTAGAGCCCCCGAAGTGGGGCGATTCAATCGGCACGAAACGCCCCCGTTCGGGGGCTACATCCTGGGGCCAACCGAGTCCCAGGGCTCCCTTCGGTCGCCCTGGGCTACGGCTGAAACGCCCCTGACGGGGCTAGCAACCAGAAAGGAGCAGGTGTGTATCACGAGACCATTCGCATCGGCACGCTGGTGAATGGCGGGGCGAAGACGGCGGACTACATCCGCCAGATTCTCCCCCACGGCTTCGAGAGCTTCTCGATCACCTTCTGGCAGACGCTGGGCGACACGAACCTCAAGCGGCTCGCGGCCGAGGTCAAGGACGCCCTCGCCGGCACCGAGGTCGTCATCAGCTCCCTGGGCATCTTCGGCAACCCCCTGATGGACGACGAGAAGGCGCGCGAGACCCGCGACGGCTGGAAGAAGCTCATTGACGCCGCGCACCTCTTCGGCACCGACCTCGTGTGCGGCTTCACGGGCCGCGTGGTGGACAAGCGGATTGACGAATCGCTCCCGCGCTTCGCCCAGGTCTTCGGCCCCCTCGCCAAGCGGGCGAGCGACAAAGGCGTCCGCCTGGCCTTCGAAAACTGCGACATGGGCGGCACCTGGTGGCGCGGCGATTGGAACATCGCCCACGGCCCCGCCGCCTGGGAGCTCATCTTCAACGCCATCCCCTCCGACAACCTCGGCCTCGAGTGGGAGCCCTGCCACCAGATGGTCAAGCTCATTGACCCCATGCCCCAACTGCGCAAGTGGGTCAAGAAAATCTTCCACCTCCACGGCAAGGACGCCACGGTGCTCTGGGACGTCGTCCGCGAGCACGGCATCGGCGGGCCGCAGACCTTTGCCTTCCACCGCACCCCCGGCTTCGGCGACAGCAACTGGACCGACATCATCTCGGAGCTGCGCCGCGGCGGCTTCGCCGGCTCGATTGACATCGAGGGCTGGCACGACCCCGTCTATCGCGGCGAGCTCGAGATGACCGGCCAGGTCGCCGGCCTCAACTACCTCAAGAGGTGCCGCGCAACCTTCGTGCCGAATCCCGTGTGAGGGGAAGGAACGAGCTATTCCCCGCGGAGGACGACCGCGGCGTCGGCCTTGGCGGCGCGCGCTTCGCGGCGAGTGCCGGAGGGGTAGAACTCCTTGGGGGTGTTGGCGTAGTGTGCCTTGACGACGGAGGCCACGCCCCAGTGCTCGGTGACGTTGGCGAAGGGCTTGGGCGTGGCGGTGCCCAACACCACGCCGGGAACCAGGATCAGCAGTAGATTCATCGCCTTCATCGCTGCCTCCTGTGGGTTGGCTCAGAGCGAGAGCCGCGCGCCCAGGCCCAAGCGCTCGGCATTCGCCAGCGCCAAGGCCGCAGCCGCGAGGTCCTGAACGGCGACGCCGACGGACTTGAAGAGCGTGATCTGCTCAGGGGACTCGCGCCCCGTCCTGGCGCCCGCGACGATCTGGCCCAGCTCGGCGTGGATGTGGTCCTGGCCGAAGAGGCCCTCCCGCAGGGGAATCAGCAGGTCGCCGGCCTCGGCGAGCGCGGAGGGCAGGTGGTCCACGACCACCCGCGCGCGGCGAACCGTTTCGCCCGGAATCTCGCGGACGCCTGGCTTGTAGGAGCCGATGGCGTTGAGGTGAGTGCCCGGCGCGATGTCGCTATCGGCGAAAACGGGCACTTGCGAGGTCGTGGCCGTGCAAACGACGTCGGCCCCCTCCAGGGCCTGAGCAGGCGATTCCGCGGCCTGGATGACGATGCCGAGCCGCCCGGCCATCTCGCGCGCGAAGGCGGCCACGCGCGATGCATCGGGGTCGTAGACCCTCGCCCGCCGAATGCTGCGTACGGCGCAGACGGCCTCGAGCTGGGTGCGCGCCTGGGGGCCGGAGCCGAAGATGGCGGCCGTGGCCGCATCGGGGCGCGCCAGGAGGTCGGTCGCCGCGCCAGATGCCGCACCCGTGCGGATCGCCGTCAACATCGCCCCGTCCATCACGGCCAGCGGGCTGCCCGTCGCCGCGTCGAGCACCGCGACAATGGCCTGGATGACTGGCAGCCCCAGCGCGCGGTTCCCAGGATACACGGTCACCACCTTCACGCCAATCTTCCCCTCGGCAGGGAGATAGGACGGCATGAAGAGCGCGTCGCCAGGGGCGGACGCTGCCGCAATGTGGGTGCGCACCGGCATCACGGCCCCGCCAGCCGAGAGCCGCCGGAACGCCTCCTTCATCGCCTCTATAGCCTCCCGCATGGGGAGGGCCTGGGCCACGTCGCGGGCGGAGAGGAAGCGAAGTGTGCGCTCGGCCACGGGGTCCCCCTTCGCCCTCCCCAAGAGACACGCGAGGGGCGCGACGCCGCGCTATCGGAGGCGTCTCATCGCGCGGGCCGAGGGCGTCGCCGCCAGGCCCCCGAGGGCCGTGCAGCGCAGCTCGGCCGGGAGCATCTGCCCCACGGCATACACGGCGTCAATCGTCTCGTCGAGCGGGATGGGGTTGGCGTAGCCGCCTAGCACGAGGTCGGCACACACGAAGGCGTTGGCCGCCGCCGCCGCATTGCGCGTGTGGCAAGGGAGCTCGACGATCCCCTGCACCAGGTCGCACACCGAGCCCATCGCGTTCTGAAACGCCACGGCTGCGGCGTCGGCAGCCTGGCGAGCCGAGCCACCCGCGGCCTCGACGACGGCGGCCGCGGCCATCGCGCCCGCCGCGCCGATCTCCACCTGGCAGCCCGCGACCTCAGCGGCAAACGTCGCACGGTTGGCCACGATGACCCCGATGGCGCCCGCGGCGAGGAGCGCTCCCACCGCTCCGTCGCCGCTGAGTCCTTTCTCCTCCAACAGGGTCACGAGCACGCCGGGCAACACGCCCGCCGAGCCGCCCGTGGGTGCCGCGCACACCACGCCCATCCCGCTGCTGACCTCCATCGCGGCCAGCGCCCGCGCCGCCGCGCGCGCGTGGAGCCCCCCAGCGGCCAGCCGCCCCTCCTTCTCGGCCCGCAAGACCCCTCCCGCGCTCGCCCCCAGGAGCTGCATGGCCGGCGGGGCGGCCAGGCCACGCTCCACCGCGCGCCTCATGACCTCGAGGCGCCGCCCCATCTCCTCGGCCACCTCGCGCCCCGACAGGCCGAGGAGCGCCGCCTCGTAGTCGAGCGCGATGCCGCCGAGCGATGCGCCTCGCGCCTCGGCCAGCAAGACCATCTCGCTCGCACTGGCGAAGAGCGGCTCCCCAACCTGCGTGAGGAAGAGCGGCTCCGAGGTCCACAGCCGCGCGGCGTCCAATCGCTCCCGTGCCTCCCGCGGCAGCGCCGCGCGGCGCCGCACGCACAGGAGCGTCCGCCCGCCGCGCCGCTGGATGACTGGCTCGCCTAGGACCTGTCCATCGCCCGAAAGGACCTCCAGCGTCCAAGCCGCCGCGCGGCTCGCAACCTCTGCCAGGACCTCGTGGGCGTCGCCCGTCAGGCGCACCGGCCAGCCGGCGAGGCGGACGAACTCCACGGCCCCTCCGCCGACCGAGTGGGCGCGAGCCTCGACGACGCCCCCGTCCGCCGTCGCCAGCCGCAGTTCCACGGCGTTAGGGTGCTCCGGGCGGTCGAGCCTCTGGATGGCGAACGCGAGGCTGAGGCCGGCATCCTCGGCCGCCAGGAGCGCGTGGGGGAAGCGCTCGTCGGTGATCGGCCAGCCCATCAGCCCGGCGGCGAAGGCCAGGTCGGCCCCCTGCGCGCGGAAGCATTTCGCGTAGGAGCCGGCCGGGTCGAAGGCGACTGTGGCCTCCGCCGGCGCGCCGCCGAGCAGCCCGCGCGCCATTCGCCCGATGTGGTAGGCGCCCGCGGTGTGCGAGGACGACGGCCCGCGCATCACCGGCCCGATGACGTGGTTGAAGATGCTGATGGCGCTCATGGGCGCTCGGCAAAGAGCCTTCTCGCCTCGGCGAGCAGCATGGGCGGGGGGAGGATCTTCTGGCGAAGCGGGTCGAAGATCAGCCCCAGGTTCTCCAGCGTCGTCACGCCAAGGAGCGTGCTGTCGCCGGCCTTGCCAAAGAGCACGACGCACGTGGCCGAATGCCCCTCGAAAGTGATTCGCGCCTCGCCGAGCTTCCGCTTCACCGGCTGGCCGTTGGCGAGGAAGAAGGTCCTTTGCCCTGTCGGCTCGATCCCCAACCGCTGAAGCTCTCTGGCGGGAATGGCGGTGCAGACCGCCCCCGAGTCAACGAGGAACCGCAACGTCTTCCGGCGCTCACGATCGAACGGATTGGCGACCTCGGCTTCTACCTTCGGCAAGCCCATGCCTAAGCCTCCGACTGGGCGGCCGCTCGGCCGCCTCTTTCAGTATAGCCTGGCCTCCTCGGCGCGTCAACGAGCGGCGGCTGGCTACTCGGCGGGCTTGGCCTCGACCTTGAGCTCGTGGATGGACCAGAAGAGGCCCGCGGCCTTGCCGGTCTGGACGATCTTGATGAATCGGCCGAAGGCGGGCTTGAGGGCGATCTCGGTGATCGGCTTGTCGCCCTTGCCGGTGACGACGGGGGGGCCCCAGGCCTTGCCGTCGCGCGAGATGTAGACCTCGTAGCCGCGCGGGTAGTCGCCGGCCGAGCCTCTGGTGTCGAGGGTGAGCTTGGTGACGACCTGTTCGACGGGCAGCTCGATCATGAACCACTCGCCGCCGGCCATCGCCGCCCCGGTGTCCCAGCGGCTCTCGGGCTTGCCGTCAATCGCGTTGCCCGCCTTGTCGGCGTTGACCGATGCCGTGACGCGGGCGGGGGCCTTCATCGCCTCTGTGACCTTCTTGATTGCAGCCTCGGCCTCGGCCTTGAGCGTGTCGTCAGCCAGATAGGGCTGGAGGGCCTTGAGCACGGCCGGGTGGCGCAGGTCCGACATGCCCGACAGGATCGTCTTCTTCTCCTCGGGCTTGGTCGCCAGCTTCATCGCCTCGTCGTAGCGGGCGAGCACGTCGCCGATGGGCCGGTCGCTGGGGAGGGCGAGCATGCGGACGTAGCCGCGCAGGGCGAGGACGCGATGGGTTTCGGACTTTGCGCCCTTGACCAGGTTGAGCAGGTCGTCGGCGGGCGCGGGGTCGGGCCACTCGGCCAGGGTGCGGAGCGCCGCGTCGCGCACCGCCTCGTCCTTGTCGGCGAGCTGGGAGCGGACGGCTGCGAGGGCCTTCGCGCCCCCGAAGCGGCCGAGGACGCGCAGGAGCGCGGTCTTGCCAGGCGTCCCGGCCTCGGCGAGTGCGGCCACGAGTGCGGCGTCGCGGGCGTCGGCGTTCGAGAGGTCTCTGGCCACGGTGAGCACGGCGCGCTCGGCCGCCTTGAGAGCCTCGTCGCCCTTGGCCTTGACGACGAGGGCGACGAGGGCGGGAAAGGTCTTCTCCGTCGCCAGCTTGCCGATGGCGGTGAATGCCTCGCGGCGGACGCCTTCGTCGGGGTCTTCGGCTGCCTTGAGGAGCTCGGTCACGGCGCCCTCGGCCCTCCGCGCGGCCAGGGTCTTGATCAGCTCGGCCTTGGCCTTCGGCTCGGCCTTCTTCATCTCGGCCAGCACCGCGTCGTCCACGCCCTTGCCCTTCAGGAGCGCGAGGGCGCCGCGTGCGGCGTCGGCCTCGGCCTTGGCCTCGCCCGCCGCGGCCTGGGCCAGGAGCGGCACGACCGCGGCGTCGCCCACGCTCGCCAGGGCCTGGAGCGCCGCCACGCGCACCCTGTCGTCGGCGCTGCGGGTGGCCTGGACGATTGCGGGCGCGGCGGCTGGGTCGCCGCGGACGGCCAGGGCCTCGATGACCAGCGGCTGGGTCGCCGCGGGCAGCTTGGCCAGGTGGGCGGCGAAGGCACGCGTGGCCTCGGCCCCCGGCACGTCGCGGATGAAGCTCACGGCCATGCTCCGCACGGCGGCGTCGTCGCTGGAGAGCGAGGTGAGGATGAGGGCGAGTGCGTCGTCGCCGCCGAGGGCGACCAGGCCCCGTAGCGCTGCGGCGCGGATGTGCTTCGGCTCGCCCGCGGCGTGGAGGGTCTCATAGATGGCCTTGGCCTCGGGGCGCTTGCCCTGGGCGAGGAACCCGTCAGCGCACCGAAGCCAGGCATCGTCGAGGGTCTGGCGCAAGCGGTCGGCGGCCCCCTTGCGTGCGGCGGCCACCGCCTTCGCTGCGGCGGCGCCGCCGATCTTGCCGAGCGCGCGGGCCGCGGCCTCCGCGACCGCCTTGTCCGCGTCCCCCAGGAGCCTCGCGAGGGCCGCGACCGCCTCGGCGTCGCGCCGCTCGCCGACCGAGCTGATGACGCCGACGAGGGTGAGTCCCTTCGTCGTGGCCAAGGCGTCGCGGAGGGCCTCGCCCGCCTCCGGGCACGCCATGCGCTCGAGGGCGTAGCGGGCCATGTGCGAGAGCTTGTCGTCCGTCAGCAGCGCCGCCACCGCAGGCACGCAGTCTGCCGTGCCCATCAGCATCAGTTGACGACAGGCGAACTGGCGGGCGTCGAACGTCGCGCCCGCCGCGCGCACCAGCTCGATGAGCTGCTTCTCCAGGGCGCCACGCAGGGCAGGGTCGCCCAGGGACGCGACGGCGAGAGCGTGGACCGAGGCGAACTCCCCGCTCATCTCGCCCACGGTGGCCGCGCGGAGTTTCTGGAAGACCGCCGCGTCCACCGCGGGTTTCTCCGCGGCGAGCGCCCCGGCCGCCGCCGCAAGCACGCACCAGACAAGCAGCCCCAGCCCCACACGCTCCCACGCAGCCCGGCGATCCATCGCCTTCTCCTCTTTTTTGTGGCAACCTGGCTCGACTATCCACCCTCCGGCTGCCAACAGGATAGTCAAAGCGGCAGACGAGTCAAGTCGCAGCCCGAATCGAGTCTCGCCCGCAGGCCTGGTGCCCTATGAAGGAAGTAGTCTCACAAGAGTAGCTCCGACCCTCCCCCTATCCCCTCCCTGAGAGGGAAGAGGGTCATTACCACTTCCGACAGAGGGGGTCTTACCCCTCTCCCTTGTGGGGAGAGTGTAGGATCAGGGTCGGGCGCGCAGGCTTTGGGTAAGCCTACGTCTATCAGAGGCCGTGCTCCCCCGAAGCCTGAACCGCCCGCCGCGAGTGTTGACTCGGGACATCCGCATTGGTAATCTTCTGGGGAAGAGTTGTCCCTCAAGGCGCCATTAGGGGACTTGGTGATGGCCAGGGAGCGACGAAACGTGTGGTCGCGGCGTGGGTTTCTGAGGGCGGCGGCCGGCGCGCTCGGCCTTGGGCCGAGCCTCATCGCTCGGAGTGCACTGGGGGCCGGCCAGGGCACGCCGCCGAGCGACCGCGTGGCGATGGGCTTCATCGGGGTGGGCGGCCAGGGCGGCGGCCACCTGGCGGGAGGGGCCTGGACCTATCTCCCAGGCGGCTATCTCGCACGCGACGACGTGGCCGTGCTGGCCGTCTGCGACGTCGTCCGCGCCAGGCGCGAGGCCCACACCAAGCGCGTCAACGACCACTACGCCTCGAAGTTCGCCAAAGGCTCCTACAAGGCGTGCGAGGCATACGTGGACTTCCGCGACGTGTTGGCCCGCCCGGACATTAACGCGGTGCTCATCGCCACGCCCGAGCACTGGCACGAGGTCATGTCCACGATGGCGGCCAAGGCGGGCAAAGACGTCTATTGCGAGAAGCCCATCGCCCTGACCGTCCGCGGCGGGCGGGCGATGGCCGACGCCGTGCGGCGCTACGGGCGCGTATACCAGGCCGGCACCCAGCAGCGCTCGGAATACGGCGGCAAGTTCCGCTTCGCCGTCGAGATCGTCAAGAGCGGCCGCATCGGCAAGCTCCACACCGTCTACGCCTACCAGAGCTGCGGCACGGGTTTCGTGCCCGACGCCTCCCCGCCGGGCGCCAAGGGCACGCCGGTGCCCGAGGGCTTCGACTGGAACCTCTTCCTCGGCCCGGCCCGCTGGGCGCCCCACGGCGCGGGCGCGACATACTTCGGCGGCGCGGGCGGCGACACCAACTGGTCGCCCCACCACTACGACATCGCCCAGTGGGGCATCGGCGCCGACGACACGGGGCCAGTGGAAATCTTCCACGAGAAGGGCACCCTGGCCTTTCGCTACGCCAACGGCATCACCCTCTACGCCTGCCCCTACCCCGGCGAGGGCTGGGGGCCGGGGCGGGTCTGCTTCGTTGGCTCAGAGGGGCGCGTGACCGTGGACCGCGACACCTTCTTCACTGTCCCAGCCTCCATCGGCGCCCAGCCCATCGCGGCCGACGAGGCACACGTCTACTTCGCCAACAGCCACTCGGGCAACTTCCTCGATTGCGTGCGCACGCGCAAGAAGACCATCTGCCACGAGGAGATCGCCCACCGCTCGATGAGCGTCATCCTCCTCGGCGGCATCGCCAACCTGTTGCGGCGTCCCCTCAAATGGGACCCGCGGAAAGAAGAGTTCATCGGCGATGCCGATGCCAACCGCTACCTCGGCGCAGCCTTCCGCGAACCCTGGCGCCTGTGAAGGGAGGAACCACCATGCTTCGGTCCTCTGCCCTCTGCCTTCTGTCCTCTGTCCTCTGCCTTCTGTCCTCTGCTGCCTTCGCCGGGGAGGCCGAGGAAGACAGATTCATCGCCATCCTCAAGTCCGACCGCCCCCCCAACGAGAAGGCCTGGGCATGCCGCAGGCTCAAGGTGGCGGGCACCGTGAAGGCGGTTCCCGCCCTCGCCGCGTGCCTGACGGACAAGGAGCTGGCCCACTCCGCCCGCTACGCCCTGGAGACCATGCCCTACCCCGAGGCCGCCGCTGCGCTGCGCGACGCCGTGCCCAAGGCCACGGGCCTAGCCAAGGCGGGCATCATTGACTCGATTGGCGACAGGCGCGACAAGGAGGCCGTGCCACTCCTTGGTCCGCTGGCCGCCGACGCCGACCCGCAGGTCGCCTCCTCCGCCGCGGTCGCCCTCGGCAAGATTGGTGGCCCCGAGGCCATCGCCGCGCTCAAGGCCGCAAGACCCAAGGCCCCCGAGGCGGTCAAGCCGGCCATTGCCGACGGGTTGCTCCTCTGCGCCGACCACCTGCTCAGGGGCGGCGACAAGCCCGGCGCCGCCGCCCTCTTCAAGGAGGTCTGGGCCTGGTGTCCCATTGAAGACCGCCTGAAGGCGGAACTACGAACGGACGAGCACATCCGCACGGCCGCAATGTTGGGGGTGATCCTCGCGGCGGACGACCCGCTGCCGCTGCTGGCCAGCGGGCTGGCAGGCAGCAACCGGGCCGGCCAGCTCGCCGCGCTCGACGCCCTCCACGAGTTGAAGGGTGAGGCGGTGACGAAGGCCGCCGCGGACCAGATAGCGAAAGCCGAGCCGAAGGTCCAGGTCGCGCTCATCGAGGTGCTCGGCCAGCGGGGCGACGCCGCGGCCGCGCCCGCAATCATCGAGGCCACGAAGAGCGCCGAGCCAGCGGTTCGCGTCGCCGCGCTCCACGCCTTGAGCTTCCTCGGCGACCCCGCTTCCGTTCCTGTCCTCCTCGAGGCAGCGGCGAAAGGAGAGGGTGCCGTGCAGGAGACCGCCCGCGAGGCCCTCGCCCGCATCACGGGCAAGGGCGTCCGCGAAGCCCTCGCCGCGCAGTTGAGCAAGCCCGACCCGGCCATTCGGGCGGAGTTAGTGCGTGCCATCGGTGTCCGACGCGACGCGGCAGCCGTTCCCGCCCTCCTCAAGCTGGCGAAGGGCGACGATGCGGCGGCCCGCACCGCAGCGCTTCGCTCCCTGGCGACCCTCGCGGACGAGACGGCCATCGGCGACCTGGTCGCTCTGATGCGCACCGCGGGCGACGAGGACGCCGCGGCCATCGAGAAGGCCCTCGCCGCCATCTGCTCGCGGAGCAAGAGGCCCGATGCCTGCGCCGCGCCCATTCTGGCTGCGATGAAGACCGCCCCCGTCCCCGCGCGGGCCGCGCTCCTCCGCGCCCTCGGGCGCCTCAACGCACCTGAGGCCCTCAATGCACTTCGGGCAGCCCTCGGGGACAAAGAGGCCGCGGTTCGCGACGCCGCCATCCGCGCGCTCGCCGAAAACGCGGGGCTGGAGGCCGCGCCCGACCTCCTCCGCCTCGCCACGGAGGCGGCCGAGCCAGCTCAGCGCGTGCTCGCGCTCCGCGGCTACTGGCGCGTCGTCGCGCTCGCCGCCGAGCGGTCCGCCGAGGAGCGCGTGAGGATGTGCGAGGCAGGCCTCGCCGCCTGCCAGCGGCCCGAGGAGAAGAGGCTCGGGCTCACCGAGCTGGCCGCAGTGCCTCATCCCGCCGCGCTGAAGCTGGCGGAGGCGCTGTGCGCCGACGCCGCTGTGAGGGCCGAGGCCGAGGCCGCAGCCGTCCGCATCGCGGTCGCGCTCCTCGGCGCGCAGCCAGCGGAGGCCAAGGCGGCCCTCCAGCGCCTCGCGGCAGGGGCCAGCAACCCCACCGCCCGCGCGGAGGCGCGCAAGGCCCTCGACAGCCTCACCCAATTCGTCGGCTACATCACGGCCTGGCAGGTCGCCGGCCCCTTCCGACAGCAGGGCAAGGAGTCCACCGCGCTCTTCGACGTGGCCTTCCCCCCCGAGCAGGCGGGGGCAAAGGTGGACTGGAAGGCGTTGCCGCCCCCTGCGGACGCGTCGCTCGCGTGGCAGGCCGACCTCGCGGGCGTGGTCGGCGGCGACCATTGCGTGGCCTACATCCGCAGCCGCGTCTTCTCCCCAAAGGCCACCAGAGTGCGGCTCGACATCGGCACCGACGATGGCATCAAGCTCTGGGTAAACGGCGCGCTGGTGCACGCGAACAACGCGACCCGTGGCCTCAAGCCAGAGCAGGACCGCGCCCGGGCCGAGCTCAAGGAAGGCTGGAACGACTTCCTGGCCAAGATCACCCAGCACACGATGGGCTGCGGGGCCTGCATCCGCATCCGCGCCGAGGACGGCTCGGCGATTGACGGGCTGAAGTTCGAGGCCGGCGAGGGACGCTGACCCCCGCCGCGCCTCTCGGCCTGGTACAGTCGCCGTGGCCGGCGTTTTCCTCGGCGTCGTCGTGGGGTCATCGGCGAGCGGGTCGGCGTTGGGCGCCCGGCCCGTCGTGCGCCCCCTCGCCTTGGGCGGCGAGGCCGCCGCCGCCATCAGCCGCTATCCCGGGTGAGTTTTTTTCCCGACTTGACAGGGTGCGGAAGGCGTGGTAATCTTACAGTGTGCCTTGCAGCCTTGAGTTTGACACCGCCACCGGCCCCCGGCGCACTCTGGACACACAGAGGAGGTGCCGAGTGCGTGCGTGTTGGCTCCTCTCCATCCTTTCGTGCTTGCGGCTTTCGCTTGCGGCCCTGCCTGGAGAGCCGCCGCCCGACGCCGGCTCGGGCCGGGTCGAGGTGACCATCTACCCCACCAGCAAATGGGCGCGACACCACCTTTTGGCCCCGGGCGAATGGGTGATCATCTCGTCGTCCCGCGGGCTGTGGATGCCTTATACGTTTGAGGGGCAGAGGCGGCTGGAGTTCCGCAAGATCGGCCCGGACGTCTTCGTGGTGCAACCCAACGGCGAGCTGCGGCTCGTGGGGGTGAGGCTGGGGCAATGGACCGGGCGTCCGGAGCTCCGCAGCGCCGTGCGCATGGGCGCGGACCCCCTGACGATCTGGGCCTACCCGGACGGCGTGCCGGAGATTCCCCCGCTGCCCGAGGGACGCTACTACGCGCTGGCCGTGGACGGCTTGACCGACTTGCGCCCCCTGGCCGCTCACCGACAACTCCGCGCGCTGCGGCTGACGTGTGCCGCAACAGTCACTGACCTCTCGCCCCTGGCCGCGCTGACGAATCTCGAGTCCCTCTGGCTATCGTGTCCTGGGGCCTCCGACCTGCGCCCGCTGGCGGCCATGACGAGGCTCAAAGTCCTCTACGTCGAGTGCGACAAGGCCGCCGCGGACGCAGCGCCGCTCGCGGGGCTGAGCGACCTCCACGTGCTCGACCTCGCCGGGGCCGAGGGACTCACCGACCTCTCGCCGCTCGGCAAATTGCCAAAGCTGCGCATCCTCGTCCTGCGGAGGTGTCCGCACCTCCGCGACCTGTCGCCCGTGGCCAAGCTCTCCGAGCTGGCCTGGCTGGGCCTCCACGGGTGCACCCAGGTGAGCGACCTGTCGCCGCTGCGCGACCTGCGCCGCCTGGCCGTCGTGGAGCTGGCGGGGTGCCCGCGGGTCCACGACCTGTCGCCCGTAGCGGCGGCGACGCGGCTGGAGGCCGTCGCGCTGGACGGCTGCACCGAGGTGCGCGACGTGTCGCCCCTGGGCGCCTTGCCACACCTGAGCCGCATCGAGATACGCGACTGCCCCGGGGTGAGCAGCCTGTGGCCGCTGCGCGGCGACACCCCGCGGCCGCGCCGCCTGAGCACGGACGGCCGCCTGCGCGAGCAAGCGCTCGCCGTGGACCGCTCGACGGCTCACGAGGTGGTCGTGATGATGGACGGCCGCTTCGTGGGCTCGGCACCTGTGGCCCCCGAGCGCTTCGGGGAGGCCGCAGCATGGCCCAACATCCTCAGCCGCTCCTTCGTGCCCCCACGCAACCTCGCCCTGCGGGCCAACCACTTGCCATACCCCATTCACACCTACCCCCCCGGCACGGTGCTGGACTTCACGATGGATGGGGCATGGGTGTTTGTGCGGGTCAACCAGGGGCCGCAGCAGCTCGCCGGCATCGTCGTCACATCACCGGTCGGCGTAGCCGCGGCGCGTGAAGCCATCGCCAATGGCGCCTCCCGACTTGTCTTCTGGTGCGACCCCGAGACGGTGGATGACCTGCCCCTGCTGCCGCCCGGCCGCGACTTCACCCTCGTCCTCATCGGCCCCAGGCCCTCGCTTGAGCCGCTCCGACGCGTGCGCAACCTCGCCGCCCTCTACGCCGAGCAGGCCGCCGACGACTCCGCAGCCCTCAGCCCCATCGCGCACCTCACCGGGCTGAGGTCGCTCGCCCTGCGCACCACGCCCCAGGTGGACACGTTGCGAAACGTCACCCGGCTGGTGAACCTGACCTCTCTCGACCTCGCCCTCTCGGACCGCGTCTCCAACCTGCGCGCCCTGGCCGGGCTGGTCAACCTGCGCCACCTGCGCCTGGCCTATGCCCACGCCGTGGACCTCGGCGCCCTGGCCGCTCTGCCCAACCTCCAGGAACTCGCCATCGAGTCGGGCGAGCTGTGGAACTACCCCAGCGGCCTCGCCAAGCTCCGTAACCTGCGCAAGCTCTCGCTCGGCGGCAGGGCCGCCATCGCCAACCTCCGCGCCCTCGAGGGCCTCAGCAGCCTCGAGGTCCTCCGACTCGAAAACTGCCTGTCAGGACTCGACCTCGCGCCTCTAGCCCGACTAGGCGCACTCCAAGTCCTCGTCATCCGCTCCTGCGACCGCGTCCGCTCCCTTGAGCCCCTCGCCGCCCTGCCCAACCTCCGCTACGTGGACCTCGAGGACTGCAAGGCCCTGCCCGACGTGGCAACGGTCGAACAGCTCCAGCGGCGCGGCGTCAGGGTGCGCCTCGGCGCCGCCCTCACCGCCGAGCTGGCGGCCGGCTCGCCCGGCCTCTCCGACGCCGCTACCCCCGCCCCCGGCGCGCCCGATCGGCCATGAAGTCCAGCGCCGGCAGTTGACTCGCGCTCGGACAGCCGATAAGATAGCCGCGCGTGGTGAGCTGGACCATCGGCTTCCTTAGACACCGGAGCGGCGTACCATGGCAAAGGCAAAGAAGGCCCCCGTCAAGCCCCAGGCGAAGTTCGGCATCATCGGCATGGCCGTGATGGGCCAGAACCTGGCCCTCAACGTAGCCAGCAAGGGCTTCCCCTGCGCCGTCTACAACCGCACAGCAGAACGCACCGCGGAGTTCGTCGCAGGCCCTGCCGCGGGCAACCCCCGCATCATTCCCGCCTACAGCCTGCGGGAGTTCGTCGCCTCCATCAAGCGCCCCCGCAAGATCATGCTCATGGTCAAGGCGGGCGAGCCGGTGGACGAGTTCATCAAGAAACTCGTGCCGCTGCTGGACAAGGGGGACCTGATCATTGACGGGGGGAACTCTTATTTCAAGGACACCATCCGCCGCAACAAGGCCCTGGAGCCCAAGGGCATCCTCTACATCGGCACTGGGGTCAGCGGCGGCGAGGAGGGCGCGCTCCACGGCCCGGCCATCATGCCCGGCGGCCAGCCCAGGGCCTACAAGCTCGTCGAGCCGATCCTCACCACCATCGCCGCCCACGTAAACGGCGACCCCTGCTGCACCTACATCGGCCCCGACGGCGCCGGCCACTACGTCAAAATGGTCCACAACGGCATCGAATACGGCGACATGCAGCTGATCTCCGAGGCATACTTCATCATGTCCACCGCCCTCGGCCTCACGGCCAGCGAGCTCCACGAGGTCTTCGCAGCCTGGAACCGCGGCGAGTTGAGCTCGTACCTGATCGAGATCACCGCCGACATCTTCACGAAGGTTGACCCCGACACTGGTAACCCCCTGGTGGAGGTAATCCTGGACCGCGCGGGTCAGAAGGGGACGGGTGCCTGGACGAGCCAGAACGCCCTGGAGCTCGGCGTCGCCGCGCCCACCATTGCCGAGGCCGTCTTCGCACGATGCATCTCCGCAGTCAAGGCCGAGCGCGTCGCAGCCGCCCAAACCCTCGTGGGGCCGATCGACGTCAAGTGGGAGATTGACCGCCCCACCGCCATCGAGAAAATCCGCCAGGCCCTCTACGCCTCGAAGGTCTGCTCCTACGCCCAGGGTTTCGCACTCATCCGCGAGGCCGCCAAGGAGTACCACTGGGACATCCGCTTCGGCGACCTGGCCATGATCTGGCGCGGCGGCTGCATCATCCGCGCCCAATTCCTACACCACATCAAGGAGGCCTTCGACCGCCAGCCCGCCCTGGCCAACCTCTTGCTCGACCCGTACTTCAAGGAGATCGTCGAGAAGGCCCAGGCGAGCTGGCGCGAGGTCGTCGCCGCCGCCTCAATGATGGGCATCCCAGTGCCCGCCTTCAGCTCGGCGCTATGCTACTTCGACAGCTACCGCCGCTCGCGCCTGCCCGCCAACCTCATCCAGGCCCAGCGCGACTACTTCGGCGCTCACACCTACGAGCGGGTGGACAAGCCCGGCTCCTTCCACACCGAGTGGCTCAAGCCCTGAGCGCCGTCGTCCCGCGCTATCGTGCCCGGCCAAGGCAGTCAAGGCGCCTGGTCAAGGCGCCCGTCTCCACGGGAAGGTGCAGGATTCTCCGCCATAGCGTCGCCGGCGGCCCAGGAGAGTGGGAAAGGTGCCTGGCCGCCAGGGGCGCGTTGCCCCAATGATCCTCGGAGTGCGGCATCTCGATGTCGCTCCCGATCCCGACTCACCCCTGTGCGACGGAAGACCAGGGACGGGGGGCCGCCAGGGACAGCCCGTCCCCGCGCGGCGGCGTGGGAACGAGAGAGCTCGTGAACGCGGGCGCGATAGATAGGGAGAAGAAGGCGTCAGGGCCGCATGGCCCCGGCGCGCTCAGTACTCGGACTCCGAGCTTTCGAGGACGCCGGCCATGCGGGAGAGGTCTTCGAGGACGACGCAGATGCCGCGCGCGACGGCGGTGAGGGGGTCGTCGGCGATGACGACGCGCAGGCCGGTCTCGCGGGAGATAGCCTTGTCTATGCCGCGCAGGAGGGCGCCGCCGCCGGTGATGACCATGCCGCGGTCGAAGATGTCGGCGGCCAGCTCCGCGGGGGTCTGCTCGAGGCAGAGGCGAACGGCCTCGACGATGGAGCTGGTGGGCTCGCGGAGGGCCTCGCGGATTTCCTCGGAGGAGATGATCTCGCGGCGGGGGAGGCCGGTGATGAAGTCGCGCCCCTTGGCCTCCATGGTGAGCTCTTGCTCGAGGGGGAAGGCGGAGCCGATCCTGATCTTGACCTCTTCGGCCATCCGGGGACCGATGTCCATGTTGTAGGTGCGCTTCATGTGGTGGACGATCGCCTCGTCCATCTTATCGCCTGCGACGCGGAGGGACTGGCTGGCGACGACGCCGCCGAGAGAGATGACGGCGACCTCGGTGGTGCCGCCGCCGATGTCCACGACCATGTTGCCGGTCGGCTGGTGGATGGGCAGGCCGGCCCCCAGGCCGGCGGCCCTGGGCTGCTCGAAGAGGTGGACTTTGCGTGCGCCGGCGCCCTCGGCGCAGGCGTAGACGGCGCGCCGCTCGACCTTTGTGAGGCCATAGGGCACAGAGACGACGAGGCGCGGGCGGTAGCCCCAGCGGCGGCCATGCACCTTGGTGATGAAGTAGCGGAGCATGCGCTCGGTGACGTCGAAGTCGTCAATCACCCCGTTCTTCATCGGCCTCACGGCCTCGATGCTGCCGGGGGTGCGGCCGAGCATGGCGCGGGCCATCTCGCCTACGGCGTTGCCATCGAGGAGCACCTTGCTCGTGCCCTTCTTGACGGCGACGACGGAGGGCTCGCGCAGCACGATCCCCTTGCCGCGCAGGCACACCAGGGTGTTGGCGGTCCCCAGGTCAATACCCATGTCGAGGGAGAACCAACTCAGGACGCGGTCGAGCAGATACATGCGAGCAGTGCCCTCTTGGCTCCGGGGAGGGTCTAGCCCGCAGTTCTCACCAGGTGCCGGTGGGAAGTGTGGGCTGGGTGCGGGGAGGGGAGGCGGGCCGTGATGCTACTTGGCTTCCTCCTCTTCGGCCTTTGCGGCTTTCTTGGGGGCTTCAGCGGGCGCCTTTTCGTCAGGGGCCTTATCGGCCGGGGGCGCGACTTCCTTGTCGGGAGGGGCCTTCTCGGCGTCGCCGGGCGCCTTGGCCGGCTCGCCTTCGTCGGGGGCCTTCTCCTTGGGCGCCTCGCCTTCCTCCTTCTTGGTCTCTTCGCCGGGGGCCGCCTCGCCCTTTTCCTTCTTCTCGACGGGCTCTTCGGGCTCAGGGAACTCGCGGATGGCCGGGGGCGGGAGCTTTGTGGGTTTGGGCGGCTTGTAGTACTCGTTGATGCGCAGCCAGGTGACGGCGATGCCGGCGGCCATGATGAGGGTGGCCAGGATGGGCATCAGGGTGTAGATGTTGGACCGGGGCTGAACGCGTGCCATGTAGTCTCCTTCGGGGCGGCTGCCCCGCGGTCGAAGCCGGTGCGTCGGCTACAGCTCGATCTCGAGGCGCGTCGCAACGTCGTCCCCGACCTCGACGTCCTCCTTCATGTATTGGCGGTCGTAGTGGCTGGCCGCCATGTCGGGGAAGACCTCGTCCACGACGACGCGGCCGACGTACTTGTCCCCACGGAAGACGATGAAGGGGTAACCCTTTCGGACCTCGTGGCGCTGGCCGACGTTGATGATGACGAGGCCAAGGCTCTTGTCCACGCCGGTGACCTTGCCGCGGATGAGGGGCGGCTTGAGGGCCTGGCCCACGCGCCCGCTCACGAGTTCCTTGTAGAGGGGCGGGTCGTGCTCTTTGAGCCGCAGGAGCAGGTCGTTTGCCATCTCGAGGTCGGCGTTGACCCGGCCAAGCTCTTTGACGGCCTTCGTCAACTCGTTTTCGCGCACGGTGAGGAGGTCTTGTAGCGCGTCGCGGTTCTTGAGGAGTTCCTCGTGCTTGGTCTTCCAGTCGTCACGCGCGGCGGCGAGCTTGGCATTCTCGTCGCGCTGGGCCTTGAGGTCCTCGTTGTAGCGGTCCACGCGGGCGTTGAGGGCGGCGATCTGGTCTTCCTGGTCATTGATGACGGCCATGGCCAGGCGGTTGATGCCGGCGGCGGCGGCCCACTCGGCGCGCAACTCGTTCACCTCGCCCGCCAGCTCGTTGCTCCGCTTCTCGAGGCGCGCGTACTCGCCCGCGAGCTGCTTGAGGCGGCCCTCGAGGTCCTCCCGGTTCTTCTTCCAGTCGTCCTTGGTCTTCTCGTGGAGCTTGGCCTCGTCGGCCCACTTCTGCTTGTAGTTCTCCTGGAGGGACATCAGGGCCGCGGTGATGCCCGCATAGAAGACCGCTGCAATCATGCAGATGACGGCGAAAATCTTCCCGGCTAGGTTCATGCCCAAAACCTCCTAGGGTTGGGGTCCTGTTCCGCCTACGGGCCAGGGCGATTATAGCCCACGCCCTGGGAAAGTCAAGTGCAAATTGCCTGCTCCGTGATTTCGCCGGCTGAGGTGGGACAGAGGTGCCGCGCAGAGCGGGTTGACGGCTCGCCACGCCCACGCTATGATCGTTCCCGAGGCGTCTCTTAGTCAGCTCCGGAACGGGCTTGTGATGGAGGCATTCGGTGAAGCAGTGCTGGGAGCAGGTGGCTGGCGGGGTGACGGCGCCCCGGGGGTTCCGCGCGGCCGCGGTGCGCTGCGGGATACGCCAGGCCGAGGGCGATGACTTGGCTCTGCTGGTGTGCGATACCCAGGGCGCGGCGGCCGCCACGTTCACGACCAACCGTGTCGCCGCGGCGCCTGTACGCTGGAGCCGCCGAACCATTCGCAGGGGCAAGGTGCGTGCGGCCGTCGTCAACGCGGGCAATGCCAACGCCTGCACCGGTGCGCGGGGCCTTCGGGACGTCGAGGCCACCGCGGCCAGGGCGGCGGAGGTGCTCGGCCTGCGGGCCGAGAACTTCCTCGTCGCCTCCACGGGCATCATTGGCCGCTATCTGCCCGTGGAAAAGCTCCTGGAGGGCCTGCCCCGCGCCGCCAGCCTCCTTGACCCCTCCATCGAGGCGGGCGACCGCTTCGCGCGGGCGATCATGACGACCGACACGGTTGTCAAGCAGGTGGCCCTCCGCTGCGACCTGGGGCGCGGCTCCGTCACCCTCGGCGGCGCCACCAAAGGCGCCGGCATGATCGCCCCTGGCATGGCCACGACCTTGAGCTTTCTGACCACCGATGCCGCCATCGAGCGTCCCCTCCTTGCGCGCCTCCTGCGCCGCGCTGTGGCGCAGACCTACAACCGCATCTCGATTGACAACCACATGAGCACCAACGACACGGTGCTATGCCTGGCGAGCGGCCTGGCGGACGCGCCAGCGGTGAGGGACGGTAGCAAGGCGGCGGAGCGCTTCGAGGCCGCGCTCACCGAGCTGTGCCGCATCCTGGCCGTCAAGATCGTGGCCGACGGCGAGGGGGCGAAGCGGCTGGTGCGCATCGAGGTCGTCGGCGCTCCCACCGAGGCCGCCGCCGTCGCCGTCGGGCGGGCCATTGCCGACTCCCCCCTTTGCAAGTGCGCTCTCCACAGCGGCGACCCGAACTGGGGGCGCTTTGTCTCCGCCGCCGGCTACGCCTGCCGCCGCCTCGACGAGGCCAGGACCAAGCTCTACATCGGCGAGGTCCTAGCCTACGCCGCCGGCGCGCCCGCTGACGCCCCCATCTCCAGGCTCGCGGAGGCCATGGCCGGGCGCGAGGTCCTCCTGCGCCTCGACCTCGGCCTCGGAAAGGCCGCCGCCACGGTCTGGACCTGCGACCTGTCGAAGGAGTATGTCGCCATCAACGCCGACTATCACACGTGAGGAGATTGCGTGATGCGTGATGCGTGACCGGAGAAGAGAAGAGGCGGGGCCGTCTTGGTCGTGGTGGTAATAATGGCAGGGGTAGGGGTGTGAGTGCGCTGGCGACGTTGGCAAGGCTCAGGGGCCGGGTGGTGGTGAATGGGCTGCGGGGGGTGCGGCGCGAGTCGGTGCTGAAGGTCCTGGTCGTGGCGGTGGCGGGCGGGGCCTTCTGGGTGGGGGTCCTGCTCGCCTCGTTCGAGGGGTTCAGGTTCATTGACGACTATCTCGGCGGCGCGGAGCTGTTGGCCGAGACCCTTCTGAGCATGTTCTTCCTCCTGCTGGCCGTGATGCTGCTCTTCAGCAATGCGATCATCTCCTACGGCAGCCTGTTCCGGTCCGAGGAGGCGGAGCTCTTGCTCACGTGGCCGGTCGAGCCGCAGACGGTGTTCCTCTACAAGCTGCTGGAGTCGGTGTCGTTCAGCTCGTGGGCGTTTGTGGTGCTGGGCTTTCCGCTGATGCTGGGGTATGGGCTGAGCGCGTCGGCGCCGTGGTACTATCCCGCGATGATACTGGCGTATTTTGCGCCGTTCATGGTGCTGGCGGCGTGCGTGGGCGGGGTGGTGGCGCTGGGTGTGGCGGCGTATCTGCCTGGGTGGGCGAAGCGGGTGTTGGGCCTGTCGGCGGTGGCGTGTGTCGTGGTGGCGCTGTCGCTGCTGGCGTGGATTCATGGGGCGGTGAGGGCGAGCGGAGGGGTGTTCACGGAGATGTGGCTGCCGCGCACGCTGGGGCGGATGAGCTTCTCGCGGAGTGTTTTCCTGCCGAGCTTCTGGGTGACAAGGGGGCTGATGGAGGGCGCGCGTGGGGAGCTTGGGGAGGCGGTCTACTACCTGCTCGTGTTGTCGAGCAACGCGGCGCTGGGGGTGCTGGTGTGCTGGGGGCTGGGGCAGCGGTTGCTGCGTGTGGGCTGGTCGCGGAGCCGGTCGAAGGCGGGCGGGCGGCGGCGCTCCGGGGAGTCGCGGTGGGTGCTGGCGCGCTGGATGCCGGCGATGCGGCTCCTGGTGAGCAAGGACTGGCGGCTCTTTGTGCGCGACCCGGTGCAGTGGTCCCAGTGTGCTATCCTCTTCGGGCTCATGGGCTTCTACGTGCTCAACCTGCGGACTTTCTCCTACCACCTGTCGCTGCCGATGTGGCGGGACCTGACGGCGCTGCTGAACCTGGCGGCGACGAGCCTGGTGCTGGCTACAGTGACCACGCGGTTTGTCTTCCCGCTGCCCAGCCTGGAGGCGCGGCGGTTCTGGTTCCTCGGGCCGGCGCCGGTGGATCGGGGGACGATTCTGTGGGCGAAGTTCGCCTTCTCGCTTGCGGCGGCGCTGGTGGTGACGCTGCCGCTGGTGGTGGCGTCGGGGCACATGCTGCGGCTGCCGGCGGCGGCGATCGTGCACCACGGGGCGGCGATCGTGCTCGTGTGCTTCGGGGTGTCGGGGCTGTCGGTGGGACTGGGGGCGGTCTTCCCCAATCGGCGGGAGCAGAACCCCTCAAAGATCGTCGCGGGGTTCGGAGGGACGCTGAATCTGTTGCTCTCGATTGCATTTGTTGTGGTGGAGGTGGGGCTGACGGCGCTGCCGTATGGCCTGCGGCTGATGCAGGCCGATGGGGGCGGGGTGAAGCTGGGCTGGTTCCTCCTGGCCTCAGGGGTGGTGGCTGGGGTGGCCGGGCTGGTGCCGATGCGGGTCGGGTTGCGGGCGCTCAGGCGGCTGGAGTTCTAGCCCGCTCTTCCAGCCATCGAGGCTGTGGCGAGAGGAGCAAGGGCAGGGCTGTCGCCTACTGGTCTACGAGGGCGAGGGCGGCGTCGAGGTCTTCAACGTTGGGGCCGAAGCTCGGCTCAACGTTCATCTGGTCAACTTTTCCCCAGCCGCGCATCATGTTGATGTGGCGGGGGTGGTGGACGCGGGGGGGGTCCTGGAAGGGCTCGTAGTAGTCAATGACGAAGACCTTCTTGGGGTGGGCGTCAATGAGTGCGAGGCGGATGGGCTTGTTGGGGTCGTCCTGGATGCCGTGGCCGCCGCGATAGCCGTAAGAGAGCTCGACGATGCCCGTGGGGGTGCCCCAGTTGGCCCAGCCGCGTTCCCACTTCGGGTCGCGCACCTGGTCAGCGGGGCAGTAGAGGATGTCGGGCTCTCTGAGGTAGAGGGGGTACATGCATCCGAGGCCCGTGGGCTGCCCGTCGCGGTAGGCCACGTTGGAGATCAGCAGCGGGTCTTCGAGGTTCGAGAAGAGGATGTCGTCGTGGTTGTTCGCATAGATGTTCATCGTCTTCCAGATTTGGGTGAGATTGGACTTGCACTTGGCGTCGCGCGCGTGGCGGCGCGCCATCGGGACGACGGGGATGAGCATCACTGCGAGCAGGGAGATGATGCCCATGGAGACGAGTAGTTCGAGGAGCGTGAAGCCTCGACGAGGGGAGGGGGCCACTGCGGTCAACGACGTTGCCGACATGCTTGGCTCCTCATAGCACTGGCTCCGCCAGCACGGCCCGGCTCCTTCTTAGAAACTATCTCAGAACCCACGCGGGCTGCGTTGCCGGCGTCAGCGGGGCGGATGCAAGGCGCGGCGACGCAGGCGATGCAGCGGAGAGCATCGCTGAGGAGCCGCAACACGGCAGCCGCCCCGCTGCCGCCGCAACCCGAAGGGACGCCGCGACTTCTGGCCGCAGGCTGCGTCGTTCGTCGTCAACGATGCCCTCCGTTGCATCGCCTCCTCCTCTCTCCTTGCCTGCGGCCAGAATCGCTGGCGTCGCAGCCCGTGTGGGTTCTGAGATAGTTTCTTAGGACTCGTTCGTGGTATGCCGCACGCAGACAAAGGGTGACCTCGCCGGGACTGCCGCGTCCGACAAGGCGCCCCTCGATAGCTCGGATGGGGACAAGTTCTGCAAGGGAGCTAGTCAGGAAGGCCTCGTCCGCCGAGCAGAGAGCGTCCGGGGTAACGCTGCACTCGGCGACATCATATCCTGCCGTTCTTGCGATGTCAAGTACTTCCGCGCGTGTGATGCCTGGGAGGATGTTGGCCTCCAGATGGGGGGTGACGAGGCGGCCGCCAAGGACGAGGAAGATGTTGCTGGAGGTGGCCTCGGCCAGTTCGCCGCGGGTGTTGAGCAGGAGGGCGTCATCGGCGCCCCGCTCGCGGGCCTCGGTGCGCGCGAGCAGGTTGTTCAGATAGTTGAGGGTCTTGTGGCGCGGGAGGGGGGAGTCGGCGTTCTGGCGGGTCGTCGCGATGATGGCGGTTGAGCCGGGGTCGTAGCGTTCGGGGGGCAGTGGGCGCAGGGGCTGGGCCACGATGGTGAGCGTCGGGCGGGCGGGCGGCTCGAGGTCCAGGCGCCCGGCGTGCGGGCCGCGGGTGAGGGTGATGCGGATGTAGGCGTCGCGCAGGGCGTTGCGGCGGAGGAGCTCGCCCACGGTCTGGGCGGCCGCGGCGGGGTCGAGCCCCGTGCCAAGTCGCAGGGCGACGGCCGACGCGTTGAGGCGCGCGAGGTGCTCCGCCAGGCGGAAGGGCATGCCGTCGTAGGCGCGGAGGGTCTCGAAGAGGCCGTCGCCGTAGAGCAGGCCACGGTCGAGCGCGCCCACGGCCGGCGCATCGGCGGGGAGGAACTGGCCATTGACCCAGACGAGCAAGGGCTCAGGCATCGCACGACAGCCCCAGGGCCGCGAAGAGGCGGCGGCCCTTGTGAAGCGTCTCCTCGTATTCCGCCGCGGGGTCGGAGTCGGCCACGATGCCGCCGCCGACCTGGAAGAACGCCCTGTCGCCCCGCACGAGGATGGTGCGGATGGCGATGTTGAGGTCCATCGCCCCGTCGAGCCCGAGGTAGCCGATGCTGCCCGTGTAGACGCTGCGCTGGGTGGGCTCGAGCTCGTCTATGATCTCCATCGCGCGAATCTTCGGTGCGCCGGTGATCGAGCCGCCGGGGAATGTGGCCTTGACGAGGTCCACCAGGTCGTGTCCCTCGTGGAGGTCGCCCTCGACGGTGGAGACGAGATGGAAGACCGAGGCGTAGGCCTCCACGGCCTTGTGCTCGGTGACGGCGACGGAGCCGTAGTCACACACCCGCCCCAGGTCGTTGCGCTCGAGGTCCACGATCATCGTCAGCTCGGCCGAGTCCTTGGCGCTGGCGGCCAGCTCGGCGGCCAGGCGGCGGTCATCGTCGGCGCACCGCCCGCGGGGGCGGGTGCCCTTGATGGGGCGCGTCTCCACGTGCCGCCCGGTGACCTTCAGGAAGCGCTCTGGCGAGCTCGACAGCACGGCGGCCCCGTGGCTGTCGAGCGCGAGGTAAGCCGCGAAAGGCGCAGGGTTCGCGCGCCGCAGCCGGCGGTAAAGCTCCGCAGGCGGCACGACGACGCGGGTCTCGAAGCGCTGCGAGAGGTTCACCTGAAAGATGTCGCCCGCCGCGATGTACTCCTTCGCCCGGCCGATAGCCGCCAGGTACGCCTCGCGGGTGAAGTTCGCGCGCAGCGGTCCAACCGAGGCCACCGCCTCCCCGGCGGCGCCCCCCGAGCCGCGACGCGCAGCCGCCGAGGCCAGCACCGCGTCCACCGCCGCCAGGCCCTCCTCCCCGCAGATTGACGCCGCATACCAGCGCCCCGCCGCGTGGTCGTAGGCCGCCACGCGGTCGTAGAGGGCCAGGTGCATGTCGGGCAGCCCGATGTCGTCGCAGGCCGTGCGCGGCAGCCGCTCGACGAAGTGGCACAGGTCGTAGCCCAGGTAGCCCACAAACCCGCCCACGAAGGGCACCGGCCCACGGCCCGCGGACACGCGATGCTGCTGAAGCAGCGATCGCAGGAAGGCAAGAGGATTCGCCTGGAGGTCCCGCGCGACGCCATCCTCCCAGAGCCGAATGGCGCGGCCTTTGGCGGACACGACCAGGCTCGGCTCGGCGCCCAGAAACGAAAAGCGCCCCAGCCGCGGCCCGGGCAGCCCGCTGTCGAGGAAGAACGCATGGCGCAGGCCCGCGAAGGCATCGAACGCCGCCTCTGGCCCCACGTCGTAGCCGAGCGGCTCGACCAGGACTGGGCCGCCTCCGATGCTCCCGCTGTCACCCATGCCCAAACCACCGCTTGAAGGCCCTCCGCTTGGCTGGTATGGTATATCCGCCCGGCGCGATTGTCAAGGTCGCCACGCCGCGCCGCGGCGCCGGAGAGCGAGCCGTGGGGAAGCGAAGGCCAAGGAACAAGAGGACGCAACGGCCAGCCTCGAACCTGACCGCTCTGGCCGTGGCCTATGGCCTGGCGGCCCTGCTCATCGTCGGCGGCCTGTTCGTCATCGCATTCGGCGAGCCGGGCATCCTGGCTGGCGACGAGGCCACGAAGGGCGCCGTCGCCCGGCTCGGCGTGGGCCTCGTCGCGCTCGGGCTCCTCGCCGCCGCGCTCACTGCCTACCTCCACTGGGCGAAGACGAGGCCATGACCCTGAGCGTGTAGGAGAGCTGTCATGAGCAAGGACGTGGTCCTCACGCGCAACGCCCCGGCGCCGGTGGGGCCTTACTCGCAGGCCATCCGCGCAGGGGGCATGGTATTTGTGGCCGGACAGATTCCGCTGGACCCGACGACGGGCCGGATGCCCGAGGGCATCGCCGAGCAGACGCGGCTCGTCCTGCGAAACGTCCAAGCCGTGCTCCAGGCCGCCGGCGCCTCGCTCGCCGACGTCGTCAAGACCACCGTCTTCCTCAAGGACCTCGGCGAGTTCGCCGCGATGAACGAGGTCTACGCCACCTTCTTTCCCGATGACCCGCCCGCCCGCGCCACAGTCGAGGTCGCCCGGCTGCCCAGGGACGCCCGCGTCGAGATAGAAGCCATCGCGGTCGTCAGCGCCTGACGGCCCCGACGCCCCGCCCAGGAGTCTCCAGCTTGTCCGCCTCTCCGGAGGCGTGCGGCAATATTGCGGAGTTGAACAACTCCGCAATGTTCCCGTAGGCTCGCGTCCACGCTCGGGGGGAACGAGACGCCGGCCGACAATCGCCACCTCGGCCCCTCGTCCCAGCGATCCCCGGTGGCGGCACAGCAGGCTTCCGTCCTCGGACATGCCCCGACCGCCGCCCAAGCACGCGGCCTGCCCGTGAATCAGGCGGTGCGGGGGGGCGGAAGTAGCTACGGCTTTTCTTCGGAGATCTCGGCCTCGGCGATGAGGCGGTCGTAGAACTCGCGGCCGCCTAGGGCGATGCTCCAGGGGAGCAGGGCGCCGCGGGAGTCCCAATAGCCCAGCTCGGCCACCTGCCAGTCGGTGGCGATTCGGTGCAGCGTGCCCTCCAGGAGCTGAAGCTGGAGGCCCTTGATCTCTTTCCAGATGGCGCTCATCTGCTCGGGGGTGCAACTGGACTGGGCCATCTGGCGGCGGCGGGCCTCCAGCTCCGCAATGCGGGCGGTGAGGTCGGGGAAGAGCTCCTCCTGCACCTTGGGACGCTGGGCGGGGTCGCGGAGGCGTTGGAGGCGGGCCGCGGCTTCGGCGACGAGCTCTGGCCAGCGCTGAGCAAACTCTTTTGCGGCCAGCTCGGCCTTGCCAAAGGCAGCCGCCAGGTGGTCGGGGAGGCGGATGGGGGTGTCGAGAGACCCCATGCGGTCGAGGAGCCGGAAGCGCACACGGACGATGGGCTGGAGCTGGCCGGGGAGTAGGCCCGCCGCCTGGAGCTTCTCCGTAAGACGGTGCGCGGAAGGCATGTAGAGCGAGCCACGATGTGGGAGCGCCAGGGGCTCGGCGTCGGGGCCGACCCGCGCCTGGATGACGAGGACGATGGCCTTTCCGGCGAGGGCGCTGATGCCCGCCTCGGCCATCGCGGCCACGGGCAGGCGGCCGTCGGCCAGGGGGAACGCCTGGCGTCCGAGGCTCACCTCGCCGCCGCGGAGGTAGGCGGCGGTGCGGACGAGGTGGCCCTGGTGCTCCTGGATGGCGAAGAAGGGGAGCTCGCCGCGTGCCGCCTCGAGGGGCCGGAGGTCGGAATCGGTCTCGGCCAGGGCCTCGTTGTAGAGGCGTGCGCCGCGCTCGTAGTCGGTCACGAAGGCGTCCAGTAGCGCCACGCTGGGCGAGCCGGGCCGGCAGGCGAAGAGCGAGGAGCTGAGCTCGAGCGTCACCAAGTCTGTGCCCAGGTGCTCGGCGAGCCAGCTTCGGTAGAGGTCCACCAGGCGGTCGGCGGCGTGGCGGGCGAGGAGGCGGGCGACCCGCTCCTCCTCGGAGCGGAACCATTGGCGGAGCCGCTCTTGAGCTTCCCGCGCGGGAAAGGCGTGGAGCACGTCCGCCTCCGCTCGGCGGAGGAGGTCGAGAAGGAAGTCTCGGACCTCGCGAACAGTGAGGTCGCCGATGACGCGATGGTGGTCGCGGTCGCCGACGTAGCTTGAGCCGATGAGCTGCCAGGTGTCGCCGGGCGAGAAGGCGTCGTAGAGGTCGTCCACCGAGCGGTCGAGCTGGCGGGCGAGGGTCTTGGTCTGGAGGCCGGTGAGCGGCTCCCAGTGGCGGACCTCGACCGCGAGCTTGCCGAGGAACTCCGAGTAGAAGAGCGCGGCGCCCCAGTCCTGGCCGCCGCTGCGGTGGAAGCGCTCTCTGGCCAGGTGGAGCACGGTGTCGTCCACCGACGCGCCCATCGCCGTGAACGCCACGTCCACGTCCTCGATGAAGTGCGTCACGCGATGCCCCTTGGCCGCAAGTGCGTGGAGCTTCGGAAGCGTGTCCCACAGGCTGTGGCAGTTCTGGTCAATGCTGAACACCAGGGGCCTCCAAAGCGCATTGGAGCCGGGAGCCGGCGTCGTCAACTCCTTGTCATTACGAGCGAAGCGAAGTCGAGGAATCTCTCCCGGCTGTCGCCCAAGAGAGATGCTTCGCTACGCTTAGCATGACGTGGACGCCAGGGCAGTTGCAGCGAGCTCCGGGTGCAGCCGCCCGGTGTAGAGGAAGCGCACGACGCTCTCGAGGCACACCTTGACGATTGTGCCGTCGGGCTCGATGAGGAGGTAGACCTTGAGGGTGTCGCCGCTGCGGACGTGGACTCGGACGGGCTCGCCGCCACAGGTGTAGTCGCTCGGCCAATGGAAGCGGCGGGCGGCCATCAGGGCGGCCGTGGCCGAGCCGGTGCCGCAGGCCAGCGTCTCGCCCTCGACGCCGAACTCAAAGGTGCGGACGGCCAGCTCGCCGACGGCGAGCGCCTGGGTGAAGCTGACGTTGACGCCGCGCGGGGCGAAGCGCTTGTGGCGGCGGATCGCCGCCCCCCAGCGGGCTACGTCCACCGCCGCCACGTCGTCCACATAGGCCACGGCGTGGGGGGTGCCGGTGACGGCGTAGTCGAGCTGCCAGCGCTTGCCTGCCGCCGTCAGCGTGATGCCGGGCTGGAGATCGAACGGCTTGGGGATGCACACGTGGATGCAGCGGTCGGCGTCCTGGCGGCCTCGGACGATGCCGGAGGGGGTCTCGATGCGAACCTCGCGGCCCGCGACCCAGCGGTTCTCGATGACCCACCGGACCAGGCAGGACGAGCCGTTGCCGCACAGCTCGGCCTCGGTGCCGTCGGGGTCGAAGTGGCGGACCGCGATGTCGGCCTCCGCGGGATTGGCCGGGCGGCCGGCGAAGATCACCCCGTCGGCCCCGACCCCCATGCCCCGCTGGCAAAGCGTCCGCACGAAGCGCCCGACCCGCTCGGGCGAGCCAACCAGCCCGTCGTAGCGCCCGTCGCGATTGGCCAAGCAGATATGGTCGTTTCCGCTGCCCGACAGCTTGGCGAAGTCGATCGGCTCGGCCATTGGCCTGCTCGCAGTATGGGGCTGGGCCTCACGCGCTCCTCACTCTCAATGATAGGGGGAGGCGGGTTTGGGGTCAAGGCCGGGACGCGACCCGCTGGAAGCCCGGGCGAGGCCTTAGCGGAGCTCACTTGAACGAGAACCCTTTCCCATCGGCGTCCACCTCGATGGTCTGGCCCTCGGCATAGGCGCCCTCGAGGAGGCGGAGGGAGAGAGGGTTCTCGATGCGCTGCTGGATGACGCGGCGGAGGGGCCTTGCGCCGTAGACGGGGTCGTAGCCCTCCTGCGCGAGGCGGGCCTTGGCGGCATCCGTGACCCTGAGGGTCAGCCGCCGGTCGGCGAGGCGCTTCTGGAGGTCGCGGAGCTGAAGCTCGACGATGGCCTGGATGTGCTCGCGGCTGAGGGGGTGGAAGATGACGACCTCGTCAATGCGGTTGAGGAACTCGGGGAGGAATGACTGCTTGAGGGCTTCGGTGACGGCGGCGCGCATGCGGGCCTCGTTTTCCTGGCCCGCGAGGTCGCGGATCCACTGGGAGCCGATGTTGGAGGTCATGATGACGACGGTGTTGCGGAAGTCCACGGTGCGGCCGTGGCCGTCGGTGAGCCGCCCGTCGTCGAGGACCTGGAGGAGGACGTTGAAGACCTCGCGGTGGGCCTTTTCGATCTCGTCGAGGAGGATGACGGCGTAGGGGCGGCGTCGGACGGCCTCGGTGAGGCGGCCGCCCTCCTCGTAGCCGACGTAGCCTGGGGGTGCGCCGATCATGCGCGCGACGGAGTGCTTTTCCATGAACTCGCTCATGTCGAGCCGCACCATTGCGTTTTCGTCGTCGAAGAGGAACTGGGCGAGGGCCTTGCACAGCTCGGTCTTGCCGACGCCTGTGGGTCCGAGGAAGAGGAAGGAGCCGATGGGCCGGCGCGGGTCGCCGAGGCCCGAGCGGGCGCGGCGCACGGCGTTGGAGACGGCGGTGATGGCGTCGTCCTGGCCGACGATGCGGAGCTTGAGGCGCTCCTCCATTTTGACGAGCTTTTCGCGCTCGCCCTCCATGAGGCGCGAGACGGGGATGCCGGTCCACTTCGAGACGATCTCGGCGATGTCCTCGGGGTCTACCTCTTTCTTGAGGATGGAGTGGTCTTTCTGTAGGTCGGCGAGCTTGCGGCTCTTGGCCTCGAGGTCGCGCTGGAGCTGGGGGAGGGTGCCGTAGCGGAGCTCGGCGGCGCGCTCGAGGTTGCCCTCGCGCTGGGCCTTCTGGAGCTCGGCGTGGGCGGTGTCAATGGCGGCCTGGATGTCCTGGATGTCTTTGAGGAGTGCCTTCTCGCGCTCCCAGTGGGCGGTGAGGGCGGTGAGTTGCTCTTGGAGGTCGGCGATTCCCTTCTCGACCTTGGCCAGGCGCTCCTTGGATGCCTTGTCCTTCTCCTTCTTCAGGGCCTCGCGTTCGATCTCGAGCTGGCGGAGCCGTCGCTCGACGGCGTCCACCTCGGCGGGCTTGCTGTCTATCTCCATGCGGAGGCGTGCGGCGGCCTCGTCAATGAGGTCCACCGCCTTGTCGGGCAGGAAGCGGTCGGTGATGTAGCGGTGGGCGAGGGTGGCGGCGGCGACGAGTGCGGAGTCCTGGATGGTGACGCCGTGGTGGGTCTCGTAGCGCTCCTTGAGGCCGCGGAGGATGCCGATGGTGTCCTCGACGGAGGGCTCGCCGACGTAGACGGGCTGGAAGCGGCGTTCGAGGGCGGCGTCCTTCTCGATGTGCTTGCGGTACTCGTCGAGGGTGGTGGCGCCCACGCAGCGGAGCTCGCCGCGCGCGAGGGCGGGCTTGAGCATGTTGGAGGCGTCCACTGCGCCCTCGGCGGCGCCCGCGCCGACGACGGTGTGGAGCTCGTCAATGAAGAGTATGACGGAGCCTTCGGCCTCGGCGACCTCGCGGAGGACGGCCTTGAGGCGGTCCTCAAACTCGCCGCGGTACTTGGTGCCTGCGACGAGCGCGCCGATGTCGAGTGCGAGGACGCGCTTGTTCTTGAGGCCCTCGGGCACGTCGCCCTCGACGATGCGCTGGGCGAGTCCCTCGACGATGGCGGTCTTGCCGACGCCTGGCTCGCCGATGAGGACGGGGTTGTTCTTGGTGCGGCGCGAGAGCACCTGGATCACGCGGCGGATTTCGTCGTCGCGGCCGATGACGGGGTCGAGCTTGCCGGCGCGGGCCAGCTCCACGAGGTCGCGGCTGAAGCGCTGGAGGGCCTGGTATTTCTCCTCGGGGTTCTCGTCGGTGATGCGCTGGCCGCCGCGGACCTCTCTGAGGGCCTGAAAGATGGCGTCGGGCGTCACGCCCGCCTTCTTCAGGAGCGCGCCGGCGGGCGAGGCGGGGTCGGCGGCCAAGGCGACAAGGATGTGCTCGCCCGAGACGTAGTCGTCCTTGAGCCGCCGGGCCTCCTCCTGCGCCTTTTCGAGGGCGGCCGTGAGGCTGGGGCTGAGGTAGTGCTGGCCTCCGGAGACCTTTGGCCGGCGGGCGAGTTCGCTCTGGATGCCCTCCAGGATGGCCGCGCGGTCGGCGCCCAGTCTGCCAATGAGGGCGGGGACCACCCCCTCCTTCTGCGCGAGGAGCGCGGCGAGGAGGTGGACGCCGTCAATCTCCTGGTGGCCGGCATCGGTCGCCAGATCCTGGGCGGCCTGGATGGCCTCGCGGGCCTTGATGGTGAACTTGTCGAAGCGGACAGGCATGGGGCCTCTCCGAGAAAGGGTGCGGGCCGGCAGCGCTAATAGGGCCTATAGGACGTGTAGGACGTGTAGGACGTGTAGGACGCGTCGGTCCTGCGGGTCCTATTTCGCGTCGTCGTCCTTGACTTCGTACTCGGCGTCAATGACCTCGTCGTCCTTCTTGCGCGGTCCCTCCTCGGGCTGGGGGGCCGGGCCTTGGGAGGCGGCGGCGCCGGCCTGCTGCTCGGCGCGCTTGCGGGCGACCTCTTCGTAGAGTGCGGCGGAGAGCTTGTGCATGGCCCCCTCGAGGTCCTCGATGGCGCGGCGGACCTCGGCGACGTCGTTGCCCTCGCGGGCCTTGTCCACCCGCTTGCAGGCATCCTCGATGGCGTCGCGGTCGGCCTGGCTGATCTTGGCGCCGTGCTCCTTGAGGGTCTTGCGGGCAGTATAGGCCATCTGCTCGGCGCGGTTCTTCTCCTCCACCAGCTCGCGTTTGCGGCGGTCCTCCTCGCGGTGGGCCTCGGCCTCCTTCTTCATCTTCTCGATCTCCTCGCGGGTGAGGCCGGAGGAGGACTTGATGATGATGGACTGCTCCTTGCCGGTGCCGAGGTCTTTTGCGGAGACGTTGACGATTCCGTCGGCGTTGATGTCGAACGTGACCTCGATCTGGGGCACGCCGCGAGGGGCTGGGGGGATGCCGGCGAGCTGGAAGCGGCCGAGGGTGCGGTTGTCGGCCGCCATCTCGCGCTCGCCCTGGAGCACGTGGATGTCCACCGCCGGCTGGTTGTCGCTGGCTGTGGAGAAGATCTCGGTCTTGCGCGTGGGGATGGTGGTGTTGCGCTCGATGAGCTTGGTCATCACGCCGCCGAGGGTCTCGATGCCCAGGGACAGTGGGGTGACATCGAGGAGGACGACGTCCTCGACGTCGCCAGAGAGGACGCCGCCCTGGATGGCGGCGCCGATGGCGACCACCTCGTCGGGGTTGACGCCCTTGTGGGGCTCCTTGCCGCCGAAGAGCTGCTTGACCATGGCGACGACGGCGGGCATGCGGGTCATGCCGCCCACGAGGACAACCTCGTCAATGTCGCTGGGCCGCAGCTTGGCGTCGGCCAGGGCCTGCTCGACGGGGCGGCGGGTGCGCTCCAGCAGCGGCGCGGTGAGCTCCTCGAGCTTGGCCCGCGTGAGCGACATGTTGAGGTGCTTGGGGCCGGAGGCGTCGGCGGTGATGAACGGCAGGTTGATCTCGGTCTGCATGGTGGTGGAGAGGTCGCACTTGGCCTTCTCTGCGGCCTCCTTGAGGCGCTGGTGGGCCATGGGGTCCTTGCGCAGGTCAATGCCGTGCTGCTTGCGGAACTCCTCGGCGATGTAGTCAATCACCACCTTGTCAAAGTCGTCGCCGCCCAGGTGCGTGTCGCCGTTGGTGGAGAGGACCTCGAAGACGCCGTCGCCGACGTCGAGGATGGAGATGTCGAAGGTCCCGCCGCCGAGGTCGAAGACGGCGATCTTCTCGTTCTTCTTCTTCTCCAGGCCATAGGCGAGGGCGGCGGCGGTCGGCTCGTTGATGATGCGCATGACCTTCAGGCCGGCGATCTCGCCCGCCTCCTTGGTCGCCTGGCGCTGGCTGTCGTTGAAGTAGGCCGGCACGGTGATGACTGCCCGCTCGACCTTTTCGCCCATGTAGTCCTCGGCGGCGTCGGCCAGCTTGCGCAGGATCATGGCGGAGATCTCGGGCGGCGTATACTGCTTGCCCAAGACCTCGACCTTGACCAATTCGTCGGGCCGCCCGACGATTCGGAAGGGCACCAGTTTCTCCTCCGAGGCCACCTCGTTGTGCCGGCGGCCCATGAAGCGCTTGATGGAGTAAATCGTGTTCGTCGGGTTTGTTATCGCCTGGTGCTTGGCCTGGGCGCCCACGATGCGCTCGCCGCGCTCGGTGAAGGCCACGACCGAAGGGGTGAGCCGCCCCCCCTCCTGGTTGATCAGCACCTTCGGCTCGCTCCCCTCCATCACCGCAACGACGGAGTTGGTCGTGCCGAGGTCAATGCCGATGATCTTCCTGGAAGCCATAGGTTTTCTCCTGTGTTGGTGGGACGCGCAGAGCCACCGGCGGCGCCGCGCATGCCGAAATTGGCAGCCCACCCTTCAATGCGTGATGCTGAGCAAAGCACGTGCCAGGCCCGCGCGTAGGGCTGGCCTGGCCTAAGTCGCTGACGCACTTGAGCTTACGTGCGCTGCGTACCGCATCATTGCCATTCGCTCCCTGCCATAATGGCAGCCAGACTTGAGCAGGCCTGGCACCCTGACAAGGACGGAGGGCGCGATCGCCTTGAAATGCCCCAGTCGTCGGGGCCAAACCCACTCGCTGACCACATGTCACTGCAGGCTAATGGCTTATAGTCTCACCAGGAATGTCTTTCGCAGGGGCCGTCAAGATGACCCCCACCTATCGCGCGCTGAGCATCTCGGTGGCCGTATTGAGGAAACGGGTCCGCCAGGCTTCTTGCCCTGACGCGACCCCAGTTTCGGCCGTCCCCTGTCTTGCGCCCCGAAAGGGCGACCTATAATAGCCCAGGGCAAAGCGAAGCGACGCCCTGGGTAACTGGGGGACGTGAGGGTTTCAGCCCTGTAAGGGCGACCTGGGGGCGCTCCAACGCTAGTACGCCCTTTCAGGGCTGGCGCGCGGGGGCGGGTGTCTCTCCCAGGGCTTCGCCATGGGCTGTCATAGTCCGCCCCGTTGGGGCTCAGGGTGGGTCGAAGACCGAAGCTGGGGTCGCGTCGGCTTCTTGCCTCGTTGACAGCCCTCGGCGGCGGCGTACAATCAGCGCCGCTCCGAGAAGCCCAGGCCGCTTGGAAGGCAGGCGGGAAGAGGATAGATGGCTCTGACGCCCAGAAGCGCGTGGCTGATCCTGGCCGGCATGGTGGCGCTCTTCGTCCTGCGCGTGGGGCTGGTCACGTCCACGACGCTGCGGGGGATTGACGAGGCGCACTGCGCCGTGGCCGCCGCACGCGTGGTTGCAGAAGGCGGGCCCCTGTATGCGAACTCTGTGACCAATTACGGCCCGCTGACGCACACGGTCACGGCGCTCGCCTTCCGCGTCGGCGGGCTCTACAACATGCAGGCCGTGCGGCTTGCCCACCTCGCCTGGTGGGCGGCAACGGCGTTGGTGGTCTACCGCGCGGCGCTCACGATGATGGGCCGAGCGGCCTCGCTGGCGGCGGCGGGGGCGTTTCTGCTTGCAGCGCTCAATCCGGGCTTCCAGGAGATTCGCGGCGAGCCGCTTACCCCCCTGCCGCTGGCGGCGGCGGTGGGGCTGTGCGTCAGCGGGGTCGCCGGGCGGAGCGCCCTGCGGCTGCTCCTCGCGGGCGCGGCCATCGGCGTGGCCGTGCTCGCCAAGCAGCAGGCGGGCATCGCGCTGCCCGTGCTGGCTGGCTACCCGCTCCTGGTCTGGCTGTGGCGTCGCCCTTCGTCCAGCTCACGGCAGGCTGGGGAGGGGCTGTGGGTGAGCGCGTGCGCGGCAGGGCTGGTGGCGGCAGGCTTCGCGGCGGTGATGGCCGTCGTGTGGCTCTACTACGCCGCGCGGGGCGCGGGGCACGCCTACTTCTTCTGCGTGTGGACCCATAACTGGTCGTTCGTACGGTGCAGCCCGAGCGGGCGGTTCCTGCCGTCGTTGCCCTTCTTCTGGGGGCGGGTGGCCCGCTATGTGTTCACCGAGCCGCTGTTTCCCCTGGCGATTGCTGGCGCGGCGGTGGCACTGGTCCGACGTGGAGGCCCGGAGGCCACGGTCGAGGGCGCCGTGTGGCGCCCGAGGGTGGTGATGCTGGCGGCGCTCTTCCTCATACTCGTGGCGGCGACGTGTCCCGGCGACATCCCTCCGATGCCCGTTGACAAGTATGTCCACTACACTGGCCTCGTCTACGCCCCGATGAGCCTGCTTGTCGGTATCTGCGTGGCGCTGGTGACGCGGTTGCGCGGGGGACGCCGGGATCTGGCGCTCGTGACGGCGGCGCTGCTCCTGGCCTATGTGGTCGTTCCGGCCACGCGCTGGGCGCCAGCCGTCCCGCGCGCGCCCTCCGTCGTCTCCTCCGTATCGCTCTACTTCAGAATGTTCGGCGTCTGGCAGGTGATCGCGACCGTGGGTGCGACCGCTGCGGCGGGGTGGCTGTTGGGAGGAGGACGGCTGGCCTGGCTCGCGCCCCTGGCGTGGGCGGCAGGCTACGTCGCCGCCCCGGGGTCGCTGGGCTGGGAGGGCGCCCACTTGCCGGCGGCGATGGGCCTGGTGGCCCTCGGGCTGTTGCGCCGCGCGCGGGACCGCGGCTCGCCCGCCCTGGCGGCCGCCGCGGGGATCGTCCACGCCGCCGCGAGCTGCGTTACCTGGTCGCCCCAGGCAGGCGTGTCGCTCGGCGCCGCCCTATGGCTGATGATTCAGCCGGCGCTTCCCCGCGGCCAGCGCTGCGTCCTGGCTGTGCTCTATCTCCTTTGCGTCCTTCCCGTGAGCGTGGCGGTGATGGGCCTGGTGGGGGGCTGGGAGGGCATCGGGGTGCCCACGGTCTCGGCGGTTCTCGCCTGGTGGGACCTCGTGCACAGGCACCTGTTGAGCTGGCGGGGAGCGGGGACGGCGGCCGTCTGCGGGGTCCTGCTGGTGGCGTGGGGGGGCCGGCCGCTTGGGGCCGCGCTGGCGCTGGCGCGGGACCACAGCCTGGGGCTGCTCGCGCTGGGGGCATTCGTGGCGTTGGTCTGCGGGGCGGCCCGCAGCGTCGAACCCCAGTTCCTGGCCGAGTTTGGCGCCGCCCTTGCTATGGCGGCGGCCTTCGGGGTCGAGACATTGTTGCGTCCGCCGGCCGGGGAGGCCGACGTCCGCCCCTCGGTCCTGATGGCGAGCGGGTGCCTCGTGGCCGGGGTGATCGCCCTGGCGTCGTCCCTGTGTGCGCCGATGAGCGTGGCGCCGCTGGCGCCTTACGACCGCATGGCGAGCGTCATCCCGCCGGGCTCGCGGGCATTCGTATGGGGGCCGATGTTCGCGCTTGACCTGTGCGTGCGCTCGCGCCTGGTGGTCACGGCGCCGCAGTACAGCACGTGGATGGTCGAGGCCGTGGGCCTGCCGCCCTACGGCGAGGGGGTGTTTGGCTACCCTAGAGTGGCCACGCTGGCGGCGCTCGACGAGTGTCTGAGCCGCGACCCGCCGCCCTACGTCGTCATCATGGACGAGCCATCGCCGACGCCTGCCGACCTGCCGCGCTTCGGCCCCATCCTTCGCGCGCGATACCGCGTGCTCCTGGAGGCCGACGGGGGCAAAGTCTATCGCCTCGCCTCGGCCGTCCACTGACGCGTGGCGTGTGGCACACCTCAGTCAAGGGAGCACAGGAACTCGCCCTCAACGGGACACTACCGTCCCAGCACCGCCCGGGACACATCCAAGCACCCGACGACGCCGCCTTGCGCCCAACCTCCACCTCCCGAATGCCCGCGGGAATATTCCCCACGCTGCGGAATGAACCTAACGCCAACCCATCCCCCGACATCCAATGCCGAAAGCGGAATCGCTGTCTGCGGCTTGACTTCTGGGGTGCGGGGGCTATAATCAAAGAGTGTCGGGAGAGCGGGGTGTGGCGCAGTTTGGCTAGCGCGCGTGCCTTGGGAGCACGAGGTCAGCGGTTCAAGTCCGCTCACCCCGACCAGGTTTCCGTGGTGGGTGTAGCTCAATTGGTCAGAGCATCAGGCTGTGGCCCTGAAGGCCGAGGGTTCGAATCCCTTCACCCACCCCATGCGACAGCCTGGGCAACCAGGCGGGCGAGGCGAGCTTGGCGGTCCGGGGCGCCCTGTCCGAGGCGCAGCGTCCTGCGGCTCGCGCGGCGCGGCCTGTGGGGGCGGAAGGCGCGAGCGGCTTGCCCCTACGACTTTCCGCGATAGGAGCTACTTCGGCTTGATCTCGCCTGCGGAGACTTCGTTTCCGGGCACTTCCTTGGCGGGCACTTGCTTCGGGTCTCTCGCCGCGGACTTCCCGGCCGCGGCCTCGCCCTTCAGGCGCTGCCGTTCCCTCTCGGTGTAGATGGCGACAATTCGCTGGGCCTCCTCCCAGGCCCCGGCACGGCCCTGGACCTGTCGCTCGCGCTCGATGAGCGGCTTCGGGAGAGGCGAACAGCTATCCCCATCGGCCAAGCTCTTCCGTTCCCGGGCCACCCTCAGGTACTGATCGTAGATTTGCTTCTCGAATGACGCGAGCTGGTGAGTCTCCACCGCGACGTAGCGGACGGAGCCCGACCAGTCGGTGATCTTGAGAATCCAGTATGAGGGCCAGCCGCTGCCCGGCCTGCTGGGCTGCGGCTGAGGGACGATGAGCGGCGGGGCCGGCCTCGGCCCGCACATCATGAAGGGTCACTCTTTGGCTCTGGCCACGGCCGGGCCGACGAACCCCAGCGCCAGCGCGGCCAGGCTCACGAGTGGCAATCCCCGCATTCGCATAACGCACCTACCAAGGGTCCAGCAGGCCATTGGCGCGCCACACGCCTCCTCCAAGCCACCTAGTTTACGCAGAACTTCGGCCTTGTCAAGCAGAGATTGTGCTTACGCGCCCCCAGTTTGCCGTCTGCTGCTCTCTTCAGCCCCCAAGGGGCGAAATGGGATAGCCCAGGGCGGACGGAAGCGGAGCCGTGGGACAGGCTCACACCTTCGACAACGGCGACGACGACGAGGACGACGACGATTCAGAGCGCTTGCCGGCCAGGGGTCCACAGAGGACCAGTGCGCGCGCAAGGGATTTGGCCCTCTGTGCCAAATATCGGCACGCTCCGTAAGCTCTTGTCGCTGAGTGGCTTACGACTGCCTGTGCCTCGGCGCCGCAGAGGGCCAGCCCCCAGTTCGCCCCGAGATTGGTCCTCTGTAATGCCCGCCAGAGCCCGCCAACGGGACCGCCCGGGTGTCAAGGGGCCTTGGGGCTGGGGGAGGGAGTCGGCGGCTCCTTGCCCTTGGCTGCGAGGGCGAGGAGGCGTGCGCGTGCGCCCTCGGCGAATGGCGAGGTGGCGTACTTGGCGAGGATTTCGTCCAGGCGTGCGCGGGCCAGTTTGAGGTCGCCGAGGCGGACGTGTGCGTCGGCGCTCCACAGGAGGGCCATGGGGCGGAAGTCCGATGCCGGGTAGCGGGCGAGGAATGCCTCGTAGTGTTTGGCGGCCTCGGCGTGGCGCTTGCCGAGGGTGTAGCACTGGGAGGCGCGCAGGAGGCAGAACTCGGCGGGGGGCTCGTCGGCGGGGAGCCTGGCGAGGAGGTGGGCGTAGACCTGGGCGGCTGCATCGAAGAGTCCCTCGGCGGCCACGGCCTCGGCGGCCTCGAAGAGGCGGCGGAGCGCGGCGTCGCGCGGCAGGCAGCGCTCCTCGGGGCGCGGCCAGAGGGTGACGTCGGAGGCCTGCCCGCCGGTCATCCGCTCGGGCGCGCCGCGCTTGGCCGCGCCGCTCTTGAGGCGCGCGGCGCTGGAGGGCGGTGGGATGCTGAAGAGGCGCATCGTGGCGGCGAGGAGGACGAGGAAGGCGAGGACGAAGATGACGATGAGTTCTTTACGCTGCACGGCTGCGCCCTCGGTGGGTGGCGGCCGGTTGCCCCTCACCTGCGGACAAGGCTAGCAGATTCTGGGCGCGGTTTCAAGACGCAGGGGCGGGCGGGGCTGGCTCGGGGCGTGGCAGGGGCTGGCGCAGGTAGCGCCGCCGACAGGCCATGCACAGGTCGAAGCGGAGCGCTTTGTAGACGCTCTCCTCGAGCTCCTGGGGGTCCATGTCGGCCAGGCGTTCGAGCAGGGCGTGGATCTCTGCCCGGTGGTCCTGGGTCAGGTCGTCGGGGGTGAGCTCCAGGGGGTCGTAGGCGGCGTAGACCTCGATGCGCACCTCGTAGCGCACCGGCTCATCGGCCAGGAGGGGCTTGCCACACAGGTCGCAACTGAGGCGGTCCATTCCGGCAGCCTGCTCCTGAGCGGCCGGCGCGTCGGGGGGGGGTCACTTGGTCACAACTTCCGGCTTCTCGGGCAGCCAGAGGTAACACTCGCGCTGGTGGACCTGGTCCATGCCCAGGTCGCTGTCCTTGTACTTCATCGTCAAGCCGTCTGCGTGGCCGTCGAAGTAAGCGAAGTTGACCTTGCGGGTGCCGCCGACGACGTGGCGGGGCATGACCTGGCCGGCGTAGACCTCGCCGACCTTGGTGAAGTCGGTCGCCGTGCGCGGGTATTTGGGCTTGACGGCCCAATGACTGTCCCAGTTGTCTCCGATGAAGAGGGTGTTGGTGGCGTCAGCCACGGTATCTATGTGGCCGGCGGCCACGCCCCCCGGCATGCTGGGGTCGCGCAGGCGCTGGGGGTTGGTGAACATGGCCATGTAGCCGTTCATGCCATATAGCTGGTAGCCCACGGCGCTGAAGGGCGGCGGGTTGTAGATGACCGTGCAGTAGAAGATGCCGTAGAGGCGGTCCCACTCGGACTTGTCGGCCGGCTCATAGAAGTCGCCCTTGCCGATGAAGGCGCCCTTGAGCCCGGTCACGGTGGCGACAAAGGGGAGCACCTTGCCGCGCCAGTTGTGGGACTTGTACTCGAAGAGCTTCGTCCCATCCGGCCCCGCGATCTCGGTCCGGTCGCCACGGTAGTAGGTCGAGTCGTCCACAGAGTCTTCGGGCTGCGTATTGGAGTAGGCGGGGGAGGGGATGAAGCCGTTGTAGTTCAGCGCGTAGCTGACAACTCCCTTGACGACCTGCATCTCGTTGGACAGGCAGCGCGCGCGGCGCGCGGCGTGCCCTGCCCCGAAGAGCGCCGGCATCAGCATCGTCGCCACGATCATGATGAGGGCCACCACGACCAGCAGCTCGATCAGGGTGAAGCCCTTCAGATGGCCGTGCTGAGTGCGCGGGAGACACATGGTTCGCTCCTTCACATTGGGGCCAGAGGGCGCTTGCCCTGGGAGGCGTTCCGTCCCACAGGCGTCCTGTTGTGCTCTGCCGGTTTCGCACGCGCCGCGGGCCGCTTCGGCCCGCCCCTCGCGGGCGCCCGCCGCGCCGGGGTCGCGCCCGGCTCGACTTTGCGCTGGTCTCCCCTGATCCCATGTTATCACAATGCCCATGATTTTCAAGCTCGCCTGACCCAAAAACTCGCGCGTTCGCCTTGACAGGGTCCGAGCGTCCTGGTATCCTGACGGCGTTGGGCGAAGTCGGACGTGGGGTGGACCTGCGGCGAAATCTCGCCTTCCAGCCGGGGCGGCCGCTCGCGTGCTGGATGGTTGTCTGCAATATGGGCACCGTGCATCTCTGCCTGGTCTGGCACCACCACCAGCCCTGCTATCGGGAAGGCCCGGGCGGACGCTATGCGATGCCCTGGGTGCGCCTGCACGGGATCAAGGACTACTACGGGATGGCCTGGCTGGCGCAGCGCCATCCTGAGGTGCACCTGACCTTCAACCTGGTGCCCAGCCTGCTGGCTCAGCTCGAGGACTACGTCCGCGGGGAGGCGGACGAGACGTGGCTGCGGCTGACCGCGAAGCCGGCCGCCGACCTCGAGGAGGCCGAGGCGCATTTCATCCTCGACAAGTTCTTCAGCGCGAACTGGGACACGATGGTGCGCCCGCGCGCGCGCTATCATGAGCTGTTGCTGAAGCGGCGGCCCGAGCGCCGGACGGCGGCCGAGGTGGCCGCCCAGTTCTCCACGCAGGACCTGCGGGACCTCCAGGTGTGGGGGACGCTGGCCTGGTTCTTCCCGCAATTGCTGCGGGATGATCCGGTGCTGAGCGCCCTGGTGGCCAAGGGGCGTGGCTTCAGCGAGGACGACAAGGCGGCGATGCTGGCCCGCCAGCGCGAGGTCCTGGCCGCGATCGTTCCCATGTATCGCGGCCTCGAGGAGCGGGGGACCGCGGAGCTCTCGACCTCGCCGTATTATCACCCCATCCTGCCGCTGCTGTGCAGGATGGAGCGGGCGCGGGAGGCGTTGCCGGGGCTGCCGCTGCCGCTGGGGGCTGGCGATTTCGGCGACGACGCGCGGGTGCAGGTGGAGCGCGCGGTGGCGGCGCATCGGGCATTCTTCGGGCGCGCGCCGAGGGGGATGTGGCCCTCGGAGGGCTCGGTGAGCCCCGAGGTGCCGCCGCTGGCCGCGGCCGCGGGCATCCGCTGGCTGGCGACCGATGAGGCCATCCTCGCCCGCTCGCTCGGCGCTGCCTTCCACCGCGACGAGCGCGGCCGGCTCCGCGAGTGGCAGGCCCTCTACCAGCCCTATCTCGTGTCGTGCGAGATTGCGGAGGGCGGGGTGAGGGGGCAATCTGAAATCCGAAATCCGAAATCCGAAACCCGAAACCCGGAATCCGAAATGCGAGATGCGACATCCGACTTCCGAAATCCGGGGAGCGTGGCTGTCGTCTTCCGTGACCGGTATCTTTCCGACTTGATTGGGTTCCATTACTGGCATCGGCCGGCGCGCGAGGCGGCGGAGGACCTCGTGGGGCGCCTGGGGGCCATCGGCCAGGAGGCGGGGAGCAAGGACGTCCTGGTGGCCATCATCCTCGACGGGGAGAATGCCTGGGAGCATTACCCCGACAGCGGCATCCCGTTCCTCGAGGCCCTCTATGGGCTCCTGGCCACGGCGCGGCCGGGCATCCGCACGGCCACGGTCTCGGAGTATCTCGACGCGCGGCCGCCGCATGCCAGGCTGCCGAGGCTGGCCTCGGGCTCGTGGATCAACGGCGATTTCGCGGTGTGGATCGGCCACGAGGAGGACCGGCGCGCCTGGGAGCTGGTGGGCGAGGCGCGGCGGTTCCTGGCCGAGCGGTCGGCGGCCGAGCCTGCGGCGCCGGCGCTGGCGGCGGCCTGGGAGGAGCTCTATGTGGCCGAGGGGAGCGACTGGTTCTGGTGGTATGGCGACGACCACTCGTCGGCGAACGACGCGGAGTTCGACCGCCTGTTCCGCCTGCACCTCCAGAACATCTATCGGTTGCTGGGCGCCGAGGCGCCGCGGGCGCTCGATGAGCCGGTGGCGCGGCCGCGCCGAGCGCTCTACTCGCCGCCGACGGCCTTCATCCACCCGCGGGTGGACGGCACGGCGGGGGGCTTCTTCGAGTGGGCCGGGGCCGGCCTCTACCAACGCGAGCGCGACGGCGGCGTGATGGAGGCGGGCGCGCCCGAGCTCCTCAGGGCCGTCTACTTCGGCTTCGACGAGCACGAGTTTTTCGTGCGGGTGGACTTCCGCGCGGAGGCGCTGGCCCGGTGGCTCGCCTCGGCGCCGCCGGCTTCGCCCGCCGACGCTGGGGGCGGCGCCCGCGGCCCGCGCGTGGCCTTGTGCTTCAGCGAGCCGCGCGAGCTGTGCCTGGAGGCCAGGGGCCTCGCCAGTGCCCGGCCGCGCCTGCGCGTGGGCGGCCGCGAAAGCACCAGCGGCCGCGTGGCCATGGGCAAACTACTCGAGGTCGCGTGCGCCTTCGAGGAGCTGGGCTTCCGCCCGCGCGACACGGTCCGCTTCCACCTGCTCCTCCTGGACGACGCCACGGTCCTCGCGCGCGCGCCGCGCGCCGGCAGCATCGCCTTCGCCGTGCCCACGCATGACTTTGAACGGGAGATGTGGCAGGTGTAGAATAGGTCAGAGACAAGGTGGGTGGATAAGCCAGGTCACGACCAGCCGCCCAGTGCCCTGCTCAACGCCATTTTCCTGGCTAAGGAGCCCTTGATGCCAGAGCTGAGGAAGGACCCCATCATCGGGCGATGGGTCATTATCTCCACGGAGCGCGCGGCCCGGCCGGGCGATTTCAAGGGGGAGGCCCCGGAGCCGTCCGCCACGTTCTGCCCCTTCGATGAGGGAAACGAGGACAAGACGCCGCCTGAGATCATCGCTTACCGTGCGCCCGGCACCAAGCCCAATACGCCGGGCTGGCGCCTGCGCGTGGTGCCCAACAAGTTTCCCGCGCTCCGCATCGAGGGGGACCTCGAGAAGCGCGGCGTCGGCGTCTACGACCGCATGAACGGCGTCGGCGCCCACGAGGTGATCATCGAGGTGCCGCGCCACGTTCTCACCCTCACCGCGCTCTCCGTCGAGGAGATCCAGGACGTCCTATGGGCCTACCGCGACCGGCTGGCCGACCTCAAGCGCGACACCCGCTTCACCTACGGGATGGTCTTCAAGAACGTCGGCAGGACCGCGGGCGCGTCGCTGGAGCACACCCACTCCCAGCTCATCGTGCTGCCGACGGTGCCGCGGACGGTGGCGGACGAGATGCGCGGCGCCAGGGCCTACTACGACTACCGCGAGCGCCGCTGCATCTTCTGCGACATCATCAGCCAGGAGCTGGACACCGGCGACCGCGTGGTGCTCGACGGCGCCGACTTCGTCGCCTTCGAGCCCTACGCCGCCCGCTTCCCGTTCGAGACCTGGATCCTGCCCAAGCGCCACATGGCCCACTACGAGGACATCGCGCGGCTCGGCACGGCCGAGCTGGCCCGCTGTCTGCGGACCACCCTGATGAAGATCGAGAAGGCCCTCAACATGCCGGCCTACAACTACATCATCCACACCACCCCCTTCGACATGGGCGAAGCGCCCCACTACCACTGGCACATCGAGGTCATCCCGCGCCTGACGCGCGTGGCGGGCTTCGAGTGGGGCACAGGCTTCTACATCAACCCCGTGCCCCCCGAGGACGCCGCGAGGTTCCTCCGCGACGTGCAGGTCTGACCACCATGAGCGTGCCCCGCGACTGGTTGGACGGCTTCCACGAGATCTCCAAGGCCATCAACGCCTCGCTGGAGCTGTGGGAGATCTTCGAGGTCATCGGGCGCGAGACCCAGCGCCTCATCCAATTCGACCGCCTGTCCATGGGCCTTCTGGAGGAGGGCGGCGAGCGGTTGCGGCTCCACGTGCCCGTGGCGCATCCCGAGACCGTGCGCCCCAGCGGCAGCGTCATCCCCCTCGATGGCCACGTCTTCGGCGAGGTAGTGCGCAAGCGGGAGCCGCTCGCCATCGCCGACCTGCGGGCCGACGAGCGGTTTCCGGGCGAGCGCGTGCTCGCCGAGGAAGGCGTCGTGTCAATCGTGGCCCTCCCGTTGGTCTTCGGCCAGCGGGTGCTGGGCGCGCTGGCCTTCGCGCGCCGCGAACCCCACCCGTTCACCGAGGCCGAGACGGCGCTCCTGCGCGCCGTGGCCGAGCAGGCGGCAATCGCGGTGGAGCACGCGAAGGTCTTCGCCGCCGAGCGCAAGCGCGCCAACCACCTGGCCATCATCAACCAGGTGGCCCGCCGCGCGCTCGGCATCCTCGACCTCGACACCCTCATCCAGCAGACCGCTGCGTTGCTCCAGCAGCACTTCGCCTACTACGACGTCTCGATCTTCCTGGTGGACCGCGCGGCCGGCGAGGTGGTGCTGCGGGCGCAGGCGGGGGCCTACACGGGCGAGTCGGCCATCGGCTACCGCCAGCGCATCGGGGCGGGCATCGTGGGCATCGTGGCCCAGACCGGGCGGACCCTGCTGATCAACGACGTGACGAAGGACCCCCGCTACTTGCTGGCCTTCGAGGGCGAGCGGGCCTCCCGCTCCGAACTCGCCGTCCCCATACGCTTCGAGGACCGCGTCGTCGGTGTCATCAACATCGAGTGCCAGGAGGTCGGCGCCCTCGACTCCATTGACGTCACCGCCATCGAGACCCTCTCAGGCCAGCTCGCCCAGGCGATGCAGAACGCGTTCTTCTACGAGGACATGCTCCGCGAGAAGCAGAAGCTCGACGACGTCGTCTCCGCCATGGGCGCCGGCCTGGTGCTCATTGACCCCGACCTCACGATCGTCTGGAGCAACAAGACGATCAACGAGTGGTTCAACGACGGGCGCAGCCTAGTCGGCCAGAAATGCCACGCCGTCCACCTCGACCCCGCCACCCCCTGCCCGGGGTGCAAGGCCGCGGCAACGTTCCTCGACGGCCAGATGCACACCGACATCCAGGTGCGCGCCACCAGCCGCATGGGCACCCGCTGCTTCCAGAACACCTTCGCGGCAGTGCGCGACCGCACGGGCAAAGTCGTCCAGATCATCATGCTGGCCTTCGACGTCACCGAGCACACGGCCAACGTGGAGCGGATCACCGTGCTCCAAAAGCTCAGCCAGATGATGCAGGGGGTGGTGGACCTCGACCGCCTGCTGCACATGGTCCTGGCGTGCGTGACGGCCGGCCCCGGCCTGGGCTTCAACCGCGCCATCCTGCTGCTGACGAACGAGGAGGGCACGCTGCTGGAGGGCAAGCTGGGCGTCGGGCCCGCCTCGGCCGAGGAGGCCGGGCGCATCTGGCGCGAGCTCGCCGCGCGCGCGCGGACCCTCGACGACCTCATGGCGCTCATGGACGAGTCCCGCAGCGCACCCACCGATTCGGCCCTTCAGTACCTGGCACGCCAGATTGCCATCCCGATGTCGGAGGTCGCTGAGCCGCCGGTCCGCGCCCTGGTCGAGCGGCGGGTCGTCGTGGTCCCCAGCCCGTCGGACCCTCCCGGGGTCGGCTCGCGCCTCCGCTCGCTCCTGGGCGCACGCGAGTTCGTCTGCGTCCCACTCATCGCCCACGACGTGGCCCTCGGCGCGATCATCGCCGACAACGTCTTCAGCGGCCACCCCATCGGGGGGCGCGAGGTGGCAATGCTCCAGACCTTTGCCAGCCAGGCCGGGCTGGCGATCGCAGCGGCCCGGGCCTACACGCGGCTGGAGGAAAAGGTCCGAGAGCTCCAGGAGACGCGCGACCGCCTGGTGCGCTCGGAGCGGTTGGCCGTGGTCGGCCGCCTCGCCGCCCACGTGGCCCACGAGATCCGCAACCCCCTCGCCACTATCGGCGGCTTCTCCCGCTCCATCCTCAAGTCGCTGGACGACCCCCGCAGGGTCGCGCGAAACGCCCGCATCATCCTGGAAGAGGTCGAGCGCCTCGAGCAAATCCTCGCCAACGTCATGAACTTCACCAAGCCCGGCATGCCCGTCTTCCGCGACCGCGACCCCAACGAGGCCGTCGAGTCCCTGTGCGCCTTCCACGAAAACGTCCTCGCCGAGCGCAAGATCGTGCTCCGCAAGGAGCTCGACCCCGCGTGCCCGCTCCTGCGCTTCGACCCCGACCAGATGCGCCAGGTGCTCCTCAACCTCTTCCAGAACGCCATCGACTCCATGCCCGAGGGCGGCGAGCTGACGGTCACCACGCGCGTCGTGCGGCCCGCACACGATGCGCTGGGCGAGCCCAAGGGCGCCGCGGAGGGCCGCGTCGAGATCATCGTGTCCGACACCGGCCACGGCATGACCGAGAACGTGATGGAGAACATCTTCCAGCCCTTCTTCACCACCAAGGTCGGCGGCACGGGCCTCGGGCTGGCCGTCTGCCAGCGCATCGTCCACGACCACGGCGGCGACATCGTGGTCTCCTCCAGGCCCGGGGCGGGAAGCTCCTTCACCATCTCCCTCCCCATCCCGTCATAGCACGAGGCCCGGCTGCACGCACGGAGAACCCCAGATGGCCACCATTCTGATCGTGGAGGACGACAAGAACCAACGCCTGCTCTTCCAGGAAGAACTCGCGGAGGAAGGCTACGAGGTCGTCGCCGTCTCCAGCGGGGCCGAGGCCATCGAGCTCATCGCCAAGCGCCCGCCCGACCTCGTGGTGCTCGACGTGGCCATGCCCAACATGGACGGCATCGAGACCCTCGGCCGCCTCCTGGCCGCCAACAACCGCCTCCCCGTCATCCTCCACACCGCCTACGGCACTTACAAGGACGACTTCATGACCTGGTCGGCCGACGCCTACGTCGTCAAGTCGTCCGACCTCACGGAGCTCAAGGCCGAGGTCCGGCGCGTGCTCGCCAAGCGCGCCCAGGCCGGCACCCCCTGACCACGGAGGCCCAGCCATGTCCGTCGTATCAGCCTATGGCCCGCGTCTCAAGGTCATCGCCATGGTCCTCGCAGGCGGCCAGGGCGAACGCCTCCACCCCCTCACCCGCGACCGCGCAAAGCCAGCCGTCCCCTTCGGCGGCGTCTACCGCATCATTGACTTCACCCTGTCCAACTGCGTCAACTCCGGCATCCGCCGCGTCTTCGTCCTCACACAGTACAAGAGCAGCTCCCTCGACTACCACATCCACTTCGGCTGGAACATCCTCAGCCACGAGCTCGGCGAGTTCATCCGCTGTATCCCCCCGCAGCAGCGCATGAGCACCTCCTGGTACCTCGGCACCGCCGACGCCATCTACCAGAACATCTACACCCTCGAACAAGAGCGCCCCCACCTCACCCTCATCCTCTCCGGCGACCACGTCTACAAGATGAACTACCGCACGATGGTGGACTTCCACCTCGAGAAGAGCGCCGACCTCACCATCGCCTGCATCCCCGTCCCCAAGCACGACGCCACCCGCTTCGGCGTGGCCGTCGTGGACCGCGACGCCCGCATCATCGACTTCCGAGAGAAGGACCCCAACCCACCAACCATCCCGGGCTCCCCCGACCTCTGCCTCGCCTCCATGGGCGTCTACCTCTTCAACACCACCGTCCTCGTCCGCGAAGTCGTCAACGACGCCAAGACCGAATCGTCCCACGACTTCGGCCGCGACATCATCCCCCGCATGATCCACACCCACGCCGTCTACGCCCACGACTTCCGGGACGAAAACCGCAAGCCCCAGAAATACTGGCGCGACATCGGCACCCGCGACGCCTACTGGGAGGCCAACATGGACCTCGTGGAGGTGGACCCCCTCTTCAACCTCTACGACCCCGACTGGCCCATCCGCTCCGCACCCATCCAGCTACCACCCGCCAAAACCGTCTTCAACGAGGCCGGACCAGGCGGGCGCCGCGGCACCGTCCTCAACTCCCTCATCTCCCCAGGCTGCATCGTCAGCGGCGGACACGTCGAGCGCTCCATCCTCTCCCCAAACGTCCGCATCGAGGAAGCCGCACACGTCACCGAATCCATCATCATGGACGACTCCACCATCGGCCGCGGCTGCACCATCCACCGAGCCATCATTGACAAAAACGTCCACATCCCCGACGGCACCGTCATCGGCCTCGACCGCGAGGCCGACGCCCGCCGCTACGCCGTCACCACCAAGGGCATCGTCGTCGTGCCCCGCGGCCTCCACTTCAGGTGATCACCCGCCACACCGCCAAAGCCCCACAGCCGACTCCCGCAGCCCGGCCCACGCGTCCCCCCAGGTTCTGGCGGGAAATGCTGCCTGTCGCCCCTCTGCCCAGTTCCCGGGCGCCTGCCCGGGCCTCCCAGCGACGTCGTCTTGCTGGCGGCGGGTGAGGGATTCGAACCCCCGGATGACATTTCTGCCATCAACGGTTTTCAAAACCGTCGCCTTAGACCGCTCGGCCAACCCGCCTCGGGATTGCTATTGCCAATTGGCGATTCGCGATTTCAGGGCGCCCACGCGCCCAAACACGGCGCTCAGGACTCCGGGCGCTAGCCCCCAGATTGCAAGTCGGGGGTAGCAAGCCGCAAATCGCAAATCGCAGACCGGAAGTCAGCTACTGGCAGACCTCGTTGATCACCTCCTCGGCGACGAAGATGGGCGCATCGAGCCGCACGGCCAGGGCGATCGCGTCGCTCGGCCGCGAGTCCACCTCGATCGTCTCCCCGCCACGGCGCACCACCAGCTTCGCGTAGAAGGTGTTGTCCTGGAGGCCGCAGACCTCGATCCGATCAAGCGTCCCGCCCAGGCTGGTGAGCACGCTGGCCAACAGGTCGTGGGTGAGCGGCCGGGCCGGCTCGTAGCCCTTGATCTTGCGGTCTATCGCGATCGCCTCGGAGATGCCGATCAGGATGGGGAAGGCCCGCTCGCCCCCAACCTCCTTGAGCACTATCACCTGGGGATCGGCAGTCTCGGTGATCATGATCTTCACAAGCTCGCATTGGATCATGGCTGCCCCGATCAGAAGCAGTAGGGATACTTCTCACTTGATTGTACGGCCTCCGGGACGCAATGTCAAACCCCGAGGCCGGCGGCGTAGGCCGCGGCTCGGGCGCCCGCCTCGACTCCACTCTCCCTGTGCCCGTCGCCGTCGTCGTCCAGTTCGTGAGTCTGTCCCCTCCGCCTTCGATGGCGGGCAGGACGACGAGGGCTGCAACGATTCAGAGCGCTCCGCCGCGGGCGCCCCCGCAAGCGCCCAAAGCTGACGCGACCCCGGTCTCGCTCTTCAACCTATCCTGATCCCTAACGGGGCGCAACACCCCGCGCCGCCGAAGCCGGCCTGCCTCGGCCATTGCCGAGGCCGACACCGGACAGAGGACCAATGTGCGCGCAAGGATTTGAGCCTCTGTGCCAATTTTTGGCACGCTCCAGAAGCTATTGCCACACAATCACTTATGAACTGGGAGCGCTCCCAGAAAACAGGGGATCACTGGCCTCCGCCTCACAAGTTGGTCCTCTGTCGGGGGGCTGTCGCATGGCGTGGGACGCCGTGCAGACGATGGGCGTCAGCCTCTTGGAGTGCGGCGAGTTGTCGCCGCCCTTCACGTGGAACCACCGAAACTGGGGTCGCGTCAGCGCGCCCAAAGGGATTGAAATGCGGGGGTCTTTCGGGTATAGTGGCGCGCGGCCAAAGAGGAGCCTCCGGGCGGAAAGGGGGACCATGCGCATCAGGGGTTGGCTTGCGCTGGGCGCAGTGGCGGTGGTGCTGGCGGCCCTGGGCGCGGCAGCCGTGGCGCCCAAGGGCGAGAAGGCCGCGGCGCCGGAGGGTCAGAAGGCACCCGAGGGCCAGAAGGCGCCGGCGCCCGAGGGCGGCAAAGCCCCAGCTCCCAGGAAGGTCCGCGTCGTCGAGTTCGCCCTCCGGGGCGAAATCGAGGAGCAGCGGGCCATGGAGGCCCCCTTCGGCCCCAAGGAGCACGTGCTCCGAGAATACACCGCGTCCATCCGCAAGGCGGCGAAGGACGCCGAGGTGGAGGGGATCCTGCTGCGGCTGAGCCTGCCCGAGCTCGGTTTTGCCAAGCTCCAGGAACTGCGCGACGCGGTGGCCGAGGTCAAGGCGGCGAACAAGCGGGTCTACTGCTATCTGGAGGCGTGCGGGAACCGCGACTATCTGTTGGCGTGTTCGGCAGACAGGGTTTGCGCGCCGCCCGGCGGGATGGTGATGCTCACGGGTCTCCGGGCGCAGGCGACGTTTCTCAAGGGGCTGCTCGACTGGGCGGGGATCAGGGCCGAGCTGCTGCATTTCGGCCGCCACAAGTCCGCCGCCGAGCCGTTCACCCGCGACTCGATGTCCGAGGAAAACCGCCAGGTCCTCAACGAGCTGCTCGACGACCTCTACGATCAGTTTGTGGCCATTATCGCGCAGGGCCGCAAGCTGCCCGAGAAGAAGGTGCGCGAGGTGATTGACCGCGGCCCCTACACGGCCAAGGACGCCCGCATCTTCCACCTGATTGACGACGTGGCGTACTTCGACCAGTTTGCCGAGACGATGGGCAAGGAGCTGGGCGGCAAGGTCTCGCTGGTCAAGGGCTACCACCATCTGGGCGACAAGGGCGCCGACCTCTCGGAGTTCAGCATCCTGAACATCTTCGCGGCGATGAAGCCTAAGCCGGACATTCCGGCGACCGATCGCCCGAAGGTCGTCATCATCTATGCCTCCGGGATGATCGTCATGGGCGCCTCAGCGCTCGGCCTCGCTCAGGTCGTCACCGCCGACGCCCTCCAAAAGGCGTTCGAGAAGGCCCGCGAGAACCCCACCGTGCGGGCTGTGGTGCTGAGGGTGGATAGCCCGGGCGGCTCGGCGCTGGTCTCCGACCTCATCTGGCGCGAGGTCGAGCGGACGCGCAAGGCGGGCAAGCCGGTCGTCGCCTCGATGTCCGACGTGGCCGGTTCGGGCGGCTACTACATTGCGATGGGCGCGGACGCCATCGTGGCCCAGCCAGGCACCATCACCGGCTCCATCGGCGTCGTCGGCGGAAAGGTCGTCCTACGCGGCCTCTACGACAAGATCGGCGTCACCAAAGAGGTCTTCACGCGGGGCCGCAACGCCGCGCTCTTCTCGGACTACGCGGGCTTCTCCGACGACGAGCGCGCGCGGGTGAAGGCCCTGATGGAGGACATCTACAACGACTTCGTGCACAAGGCGGCCGACGGGCGCAAGATGCCCGAAGAGAAGATGCAAGAGCTGGCCACGGGCAGGGTGTGGACCGCCCGCGCGGCCAAGACCCTCGGCCTCGTGGACGCCCTCGGCGGCCTCAAAGAGGCATTCGACCTAGCGGTGGAGAAGGCCGGGCTGACCGGCAAAGACGTGCAGCCCGTCGTCCTCCCGAGGGAAAAGAGCCTCCTGGAGGCGCTATTCACTCCGGGCGCCGAGGCCCTTGGCGCCCGGCTCGCCGGCCCGCTGCCGGAGGCCGTCCAGGGCTCCCTGCCCTTGGCCGAGCTGCTCGGAATGCTGATGCGCGAGAGGGTGCTGGCCCTCATGCCCTATCTCGTCGAGGTCCGCTAGGATGGCCAAGACCGACAAAGAGTTCGCCCTCATGGCGATCTCGATGAAATACGTCACCCAGGAGCAGGCCGAGGAGTGCCTGCGCCTGGTGGCCAAGGCCCGCGAGATGGGCCTCAGCGAGAGCCTGGCCGAGGTGCTGATCAAGAAGGGCTACATGAACCGCGCCCAGGAGTCAGCAGTAACCCAGGCCCTCAACCAGCCACGGCTCACCCACATCGGCAAGTACCGCCTCATCGCCCGCATCGGCCAAGGCGGCATGGGCACCGTCTACAAGGCCCACAAGGAGGGCCTCGACCGCATCGTGGCCCTCAAGGTCATGGCCCCACGCCTCGCCCGGCAGCAGGACTTCGTCGAGCGCTTCATGCGCGAAGCCCAGTCCTCAGGCCAGCTCCAGCACCCGAACATCGTCCTGGGCCTCGACGCCGGCGAGGCCGACGGCTACTACTACTTCGCCATGGAGTTCGTGGACGGGGAGAGCCTCAAGGAGGTCCTGGAGCGCGACGGCAAGCTGCCCGAGCGGCGGGCGCTGGAGATCACCCTGGCCATTGCCCGCGCGCTCGAACACGCCCACGAGCACAACATCGTCCACCGCGACATCAAGCCCGGCAACATCTTCATCGCCAAGGACGGCACGCCCAAGCTCGGCGACCTCGGCCTCGCCAAGGAAATCCGCACCGACAAGAGCATCACCCAGGCCGGCGTCCCCGTCGGAACCCCGTACTTCATCTCCCCAGAACAGGTTCGCGGCCTGGAGGACATTGACCAGCGCGCCGACCTCTACGCCCTGGGGGCCACCCTCTACAACATGGTCGCCGGCCAGGTGCCCTACGACGGCCCCACCGGCGCCGTGGTGATGACCAAGCACCTCAACGACCCGATTCCCGACCCACGAAAGAACACCCCCGCGCTCTCCGAGGCCTGCACCGCCATCATCCACCACTGCATGGCCAAGCGGCGCGAGGACCGCTACCAGAACGCCCGCCAGCTCCGCGAGGACATCGAGGCGGCGCTGGCCGGCAAGCCCCTGCGCCACGCCACCAAGCCCCACCTCCGCGCCGCGCCCCTCGCCGAGCGCGTGGCCGCCCGCGAAGCCGAGGCCGCCACCCGCCGAAAGCTGATACTCGCAGGCGCCGTCGCCGCCGGCGTTCTCACCCTTGCCGCCGTCGTCGCGCTCCTGCTCCCACGCCCGAAGCAGACGCCGCCCGACACCGCCACCAGGCAGGTGAAAGCGATCACCGCGGTGCGCCCGCAGCCAAAGCCCACCAAGAAGGCCGTCGTCACGCCAACCACGGCAACCAAGGTCGCCCCAAAGGTCAATGCCGCAGCCGCCTGGGACGGCCTTAAGGCATTCGCCGCAGAGTCCGATGACCGGGCGCAGATCGAGAAGCGGCTCCAGGACTTCTGCCTCGACCCCCTCACCGCGGGGTCCAAGGAGGCGGCGGCGGCCAAGGCCCTTCTCGCCGACCTCAAGGCTCGCTGGAAGGCCGAGGACGACCTCAAGGCTGCCATCGCCGATCTCCTCAAGGCCCACGAGTTTGCCGACGCCGCCGCCAGGCTCGAACACCACGGCCTGAAGGACAAGTCGGAGAAAACCAAGCAGTTGCTCGACGACCTCGGCGCCCAGGTGAAGCGGGCCGCCGCCGAATACATCGCCGCGCAGACCACCAAGGGCGAGGAACTCATCCAGCAGGGCGACCTCGCCGCCGCGCGAAAGCTCTACGAGGACCTGGGCAAGTTGGGCCTCCCCGAGGCCGCCGACGCGAGCAAGGCAGCCATTGCGAAAATCGCCGAGCGCGCCGCCGCGCGCGAGCGGCGCGCCGCGCAGGGCGCCTTCGCCACCCTCCTTGCAAAGGCGGGGGCCATGGTGGCCGAGGGCAAGCTCAAGGATGCCCGCGAAGCCCTCGACCCCGCGCAGGCGGGCGAGAACAAGCTCCTGGCCTCCCTGCTCAATGCCGCCCAGGGCGACCTCGACCGCGTTGCCGAGCTCTTCTCGGAAGTCGAGCGCGACCTCGCCGCGCGAGCGGAGGCCGGCAAGGAGGCGAGGATCAAGGGCATCGCACGCCGCGTCAACAAGGTCGAGGGCGGCTTCGCCTACTGCGTCGGCGGCAAGTTCGCCATCCACGAGCTGGCCATCGGCGACATCGAGAGGCTCGAGTGCATCAAGGACCCGCTGCGCCTCGCCCTCCTGGAGCTCTATCGCGGCAACGCCGCGGCCGCCCGCGAACGCATCAAGAAGGCTGCCGCGGACCCGCCAAGCGCCGAGGCCACCCGCCTGGCCCAACAGGCCGAATGGGTCGAGGCCATCGCCAAGGAAAGCGAAGCGGCCAAGCTCCTGGCCGAGGCCCGCCAGCTCGCCGACGCTGGGAAGCTGGCCGACGCCGGCAAGGCCCTCGCCAGGCTCAGCGACCAGTTCGCCGACACCGCCTTCGTGGAGAAGAGCCGCCCAGCCATCGCCGAGCTAAGCAAGCGCATCGCCGACGCCATAGCCGCCACCGTCCGCAAGGACGAGGCCATCAAGCCCTTCGTGGACGCCACCGAGCAGCTCCCCGACCTCGCCAAGGCATTCAAGCGCTTCAAGGTCGCCGGCGGCTGGGCGGTGGACCTCAATAACGACGGCCTGCTCGACCTGGCGCTCGATATCCGACGCAAGGCCGGCGACCCCCGCCTCGTCCCAGTCTTCCTCAACGAGACCAAGCCCGACGGCAAGGGACCGGTCTTCAGAGACGTCACGGAACAGGTGGGCCTGGACACTGGCGATGAGCCGATCTGCTGGGCCGACCTCGACGGCGACGGGGACCTCGATGTCGTCTGCCGAGGGCTGTGGGGCGCCGACGCGAAGCCCGACCCCTCCAAGCTCGCCCTCTACGAGAACACCGGCAAGGGCTTCCGGCTCGACAAGGCCCGCACCCTCGCCGCCGAGTTCGGCCAGGGCGGCTACGGCTTCGCAAACATCGCCGTCCTCGACGCCAACGGCGACGGGCGCCCCGACATCCTCGCCCACTACGTCGGCGCATTCCGCACCCTGTGCCTCTTCGGCTCGCGCCCGAAACCCTTCGAGTTCGCCGACGTAACCGAGGCCAGCGGCCTGGTGGAACGCAAGGGCGGACAGCTCCTGCCCCCGCCTTTCCTCAAGGACACCGCCTGGCTCCAATACGTCGCTCTGGACTATGACCGCGACGACCGGGCCGACGTCCTCCTCGTCGGCGAGCACGCCACGCTCCTGCGCAACACCCGCCGCGGCTTCGCACCCGCGGCCGGCGACCCCGTGGCCTTCCAGACCTACGTCTCCTCTGCCACCGGCAACAGCCCAATCATCACCCCCGCAATCGCCGACTATGACAACGACGGGGACGTGGACATCTTCGTGCCCCAGAAAGGCAAGAACCTCCTCCTGCGAAGCACCGGCGACGGGAAGTTCACCGATGCGCTCCCCACCACCGGCCCCATGGCCGGCCACACCCAGGAGAGCCTGTGGGCCACCTGGGGCGACGTGAACAACGACGGCCTCCTCGACCTCTTCGTGTGCAACGCCACCACGCGCAACCGCCTCTACATCCAGCGGGCCAACCACGCCTTCATTGACAATGCCCCCGAGTACGGCGTCGCCGGCGAGCTGGGCGAGAAGACCAACTATGCGATCTTCGCCGACCTCGACCGCGACGGCGACCTCGACATGGTGGTCTTCCGCGAGGGCGGCCACAGCCAGGTGCTTCTCAACCCCTTCGTCGAGGGCGACAACCGCTACTACCTCAGCGTCCTCGTCCGCACCCCGCGCGGCGCTCTCGGCGCAAAGGTCCACCTCCTGCGCGTCGCCGACCGCACCGTCGTCGGCCTCCAGCAGATCGGCCGCGTCGAGGGCTTCAACCGCCAGACCCCCTTCGAGGCATTCTTCGGCGTCGCCGCACCCGGCGAATACCTCGTCAAAGTCGTCCTCAGCACCGGCGACCCCATCCTGCGGCGCCACACCGTCAAGCCCGACGCCCGCAACGAGATCGTGATTGACCGCGCGGCCAAGTGACGCCCCCTTCGCCACCCCTCTTTCCGCCTCCAAAGGCAGACTCCTCGCTTCGGCCTCCCAGCCCGCCCCGAGCATAGCCGAGGGGAGGCGGCCTACGCTCAGAATGACAGCTCCTTGGGGCTTACTCGCGGGAAAGTGGCGTTGTCGTGCTAAGGCCACCCGCGCGGTAGTAGTTCAACCCCTCGACCAAGGCCAGAATGTTCTCCCACGGGACGCCTGGGGTGATCGAGCTTGAGCCGCCGAGAAAGAGCCCGGCCCGCGGACCGGCCTCTACCAGCCAGGCAAGCTCCCGCCGCACGTCGCGCGGCGTGCCGTAGGGCAAAGTCGTGGTCACCGACACGCCGGCGATGATGAGCAGGTCGGTGCCATCCCGCGCCTTCATCTGGCACAGGCGCGGGTAGTCCATGCCACACTCGTATTGGAAGCCCTGGAAACCTCGAACGCCGACCTCGATGAGGCGTGGCACCATCTCCATCAGGTTGCCATCGCAGTGCCAGACGAGGCGCACGTCGCCTCTGAGCAACGGCTCCAAGCAGCGGGCGAAGTGCGGGAACCAGAGGCGGTCGAGGGAGCGGACGTCCACGAGCGTGCCGCGCGAGTCGGCCATGTCGTGGTCGAGGCGCAGGAGGGGCGGCAGCCGGCCCTCGGCATAGGCGCGCGCCACCGCGCGATTGTTCCGCAACGCCAGGTCGGCCTGGAGGGCGAAATCCCGCTCCATCACGTCCGGGTAGAGGGCGTAGGCCATGAAGTACGCGGTGTAGCCGTAGGCGCCGTAGCGGAAGCAGGGGAAGCGCGCGACGGCGTAGGGGGCCTTGAGGATGTCGGGCCCGAGCGTGGCCTGAGCGGCCGCCTCGCCGCGCAGGATGTCGCCCACGCGCCGGTCCTCATCGAAGTCCGCCGTCGCCTTGCGAAGGCGCGGCCACTCGATGCGTTCCAGGTGCTCCACCACAGCCTCGGGCGAGTCGATCTCGATGCCGTCGAGGACGATGCGTTCGGCGCCCGTCGTCGCGCCCTTGTCCTTCCCCTCGAAGCCGTGGTCGCCCATTGTGAGCGGGTTGTCAGGGATGAACTGGTCAATCATGCAGGCGCCAACCGCCCGCTGCATGGCCAGGTAGACGCGGGTGGGGTCCTTGCGGTAATCGCCCGGCCGCGCCCCCGCGAGCCGCTCGATGATCGAGTGCTCCATAATGTGGACGAGCCAGGTTGGAATGCCCCTGGTGGGGCGCTGGAGGATCGTGTCGAGCGCGAGCCGCGCATTGGCTGTCATCGGACGCATCCTTTGCGCTATACTCTAGCCAAGCGTGGGAAGCGATCAACCACGGGTCGGAGGAGCATCCGCTGACGGCCGGGCTCGCGCTCGGCCACATCCTCGCCTGGTGCGGTAGCGGCTCGCCCGAGGAGGTCGTCTTCAAGGGCAGGTTGATCCTCCCGAAGGCGGCGGGCGGCACCTACTGTTGCGGCTTCACGTTCGCCGTGGCCATGCGGATGGCAGCGAGCCGTGGCCTGCTGGCCGACAAGGCGGTCGAGCAGGTGCAGCGTTTCCAGCGGGAATGGTTTGGCGCCACGCCCGCCAGCCGCGAGAAGCAATGTGTCACCGCCACCGAAAACCTCGGCATCGGGCGCCAGGTGAGCCTCGAGCACGCGCGGCCAGGCGACTTCATCCAGTTCTGGCGCGCGAATGGCACGGGCCACAGCGTGGTCCTTCTCCGCCTCCTGCGCCGCGATGGCAAGCTCGTCGGCCTCGAGTACCGCAGCTCCCAGGGCACGACCAACGGCATCGGCACCCGCATCGAGCACTTCGCCGACTCCGCCCCCCGGGGCACCATCCTGCGCGCCCGAGCCTACGCCTGCCGCCTGAGCGCAAGCCCTTGACCCACCCTTGCAATCCTGGTCGCCCCCGCTATACTCAGCAGCAACCCCAGAGGGCTGCGCGGCGCAGAGAGGGCAATCCCCTCAAGAGCAAGGGTGATAGAGAGGGCAATATGAGGCGGTGCGGGCTGAGGTGGGCAGCGTTTCTCGTTCTGGGCGGCACCGCCTTCGCCGGGCAATCGGGCCTCAGGCCGGGAGACGTGCCGACGTTTCAGTTGCGGGCGCGGGTGACGAGCATCGGTGGCGAGGAGCCGGGGAAGAGGAAGTTCACTTTCCGCTTCGGCGTCCCGAGCAGGGCCGAATCCGCTGCCGGCAACGCCTGGTGCGAGTGGCTGCGCTTCGAGTTCGACCAGGCGCTTGCCACGCTCAAGGGCTACCCGGCCATCTACATGCGCGGGTTCCCCGTCGTCGTGCGGCTCCACGTGGACAAGGTCGTTGACCCCACCGTCGTCGAGGCGGAGCTGAAGCTGGACGAGACTGGGGATACGAAGGCCCTGCGCTGGGAGCTCTTCGGCGGCTCGGCGGGACTGCTCCTCTGGCGCGACGAGGTCAAGAAGCCCCAGGCCGCCACAATGGCCGACTACAACCAGCGCTACTGGAAGGTGCTCGCGTCCGTCCAGGTGCCCGAAGCCCAGCGACCGAAGCACTTTCCCATCGTCGAGCGCTTCATCGGCGGGGACGACGACCGCGCTGCCTGGCAGCAGGGCATCGAGCAGCTCTGCCGCGCGGGCTTCAGCGTCATCATGCTCCCCCCCTCGCGACCCATCCGCGACCTGCTCCTCAAGACCGGCCTCCGCCGCACAGCCTGGGCCGTCTACAACCCCCCAGGCTACGCCTTCGACTACGACCCCAGCGTCACCCCCGCCGCCATCCAGGAGTGGGCGGACAAGGAGGCGAAAGCCTATCTCGACGCCGGCTACGCGCGCGAGGACATGGCCATCTTCGCCATGTCCGACGAGCCCGGCTGGTACTACCCCGCGATGTTCCGGCCCCTCGCGTCCAACCCAGCCGCGCTCGCGCGCTTCCGCGGCTACCTGGAGGCCCAGGGCCTCCGCCCGCGCGACGTGGGCGCGAAGGGCTGGGATGAGGTGTTCCCCCTCGGCCGCAGCCTTGTCCCGCCCGACCTGGCGCCCCCGCCGCCGCGCAAGGTCGAACGGCCCGAGCCCCGCGCCCTCGACGGCGAAGCGCCCGACGCCAAGACGCTCGAGGCCGAGCTGGCCGGCGCACCCAAGCAGCCCGCCAAGCCCGCGAAGCCGCCCGAGGACCCGACCTTTCCCCCCGCTGCGCGGAACACACCCGCCAACCGCCGCCTGTTCTATTGGACGATGCGCTTCTTCGCCTGGGACTCCGCCCGCCACTTCGCCGCCTCCACGCGGGCGCTCGAAAAGGCTTTCTGGCCGGGCATGCCGATCATCACGAACTGGAACTTCTTCAGCGGGCGCTTCTACGTGCCAGGCCCCGTGGCCAACAACGCCGACAAGCAGAGCACCGATGCCGCGATGGGCGGCCACGACTGGTTGGAGTTCGGCCGCCTGCGCGGCGGCACGATGCTGTGGACCGAGGACTGGTTCTCCGACGCGATGGCGCCGCAGTGGTCGTTCTACTGCTCGAAGCTGCGCTCTGCGGCCGAGAAAGGGGGCGTGGCCTTCGGCGGCTACGTCATCCCCCGCACCGCCGGCGACCGCGCCGACGGCATCCTTCAGAAAATCCTCTGCGTCGTCGGCTCAGGCGGCAAGGCCGTCAAGTACTTCGTCTTCGGCCCCGAGTACAACTTCCCCGGCAACTGCTACTCGGAGAACGCGCGCGTGCTGCCCAAGATGGCCGAGGCCCACGCGATGATCGGGGCAGCCGAGGACCTGCTGTGGCCGGGCAAGCGCCCGCGGCCCGAAGCCGCCATCCTCATGCCCCGCAGCGCCCAGGCCTGGGACGCCCAGGCCATCCCCATCCCCAACCAGATTCAGGACGCGACGAACAACCACCTCAACCGCTCCACCGTGGACTACATGGCCGAGGTCTTCGACCTCTACCTCGCCCTCCAGCACGCAAACGTTCCCGTGGACTTCGTGGACGAGGATGACCTGACGCGGGAGGGGCTGGCGCCGTACCGGGTCCTCTACGTCACCGCGCCCAACATCCCCGAGGAGGGCCAGCGCGGCATCGCGGCGTGGGCCGGCGCCGGCGGCACGCTGGTGACGGTGGCCGGCGCAGGGGCGCGCGACCGCTACGACGAGCCGTGCACCGTCCTCAGCCGGCTCACAGGCGTTCAGGAGGCGCCGCGCGAACGGCTCCTGGTCGCCAATCTCGCTGCCTTGAAGCCGGTCGGCAAAGTCCGAGGCGCGGGCGGCGAGGCCGAAGCCGTCGGCGTCCGCAGCGTCATCAAGGCGAGCCCAAGAGACGTCGAGGCGGCATTTGACGACGGAACTCCTGCCGTGGTTCACCGCCGCGTGGGCTGGTGGGGGAGGGGTCGCATCGTGCACTTCGCCTGGATGCCCGGCCTCTCCTATGCCAGGTCGTCGAGCGGGGTGACCGACCGCCTGCCGGTGGGCTTCTCGGATGCGCTGCGGCGCTGGATCGTGTGGCCGACCGAGCTGGCGGGCGTCCGTCCACCCGTTGCCGTGGACCGCCCGATGGTGGAGGCGCCGCTCCTGCTCTCCGACAAGGGGGCGGCGGTGACGCTGCTGAACTGGACCGGCGAGCCGATCGAGCGCGTGACCCTCACCGTGCGTGTGCCGTTCGCCGTCCGCGGTGTCGAGAGCGTCAAGCGAGGCAAGCTGGCCTTCGAGCGGACGCAGGACGGCATCGCCCTCTCGTTGCCCCTGGGCGCGGCCGACATCCTGATGCTTCGGCCATAGGACCCGGGGGTCCTATGCGCCCCATCCTGAGCGGCGAAGCCTATGAGTGCGTAACCCTCCCAGGCCATCGAGGCGCTTGTGCGCTGACACGAGCGCAGGGGCCTTCAGCCCCCGGCCATCCTGGTGCTGGGGATGCACAGCCCACTGATGCCGGCGCCAGACTCCGCGTGGGCTATGTGGGCCATCGGAGTGTTCCTCGGTAGGCGACTTGTTGCTTGCCTGGGACGATTTGGCCGATGGGGTAGCTGGGGCAGGCGTGGGCAGCGAGGTGTTGTTGGATTCGCGGTAGGGCGCTTGGTTTGACGACGAGGGTCATGCCGACGCCGAGGTTGAAGGTGCGGAGCATGTCGGCGTCGTCCACGCCGCCGTGGTCGCGGATGAGGCTGAAGATGGGTAGGATGCGGATGGTGCCGAGGTCAATGGCGGCATCGGTGCCGGGGGGGAGGATGCGCTCGAGGTTTCCGGCGATGCCGCTGCCGGTGATGTGTGCGAGGCCGTGGAGCTCTGGCCAGGCAAAGAGGTCGCGGAAGGGCTGCCAGTAGCACTTGTGGGGGCGGAGGATGGCGTCGAGGAAGGGCTCGCCTGCGACGGTGGCGTGGAGGATTTCGGGCTTCCTGGCCATCAGGGCGCGGACGAGGGAGTAGCCGTTGGTGTGGAGGCCGTTGGAGGCGACGGCAAGGACGGCGTCGCCCACCTCGATCTTCGAGCCGTCAATGATGCGGTCGCGGTCGGCGACGCCGACGATGCTGGCGGCGAGGATGTAGATGCCGGCCTCGACGACGCCTGGCTGCTCAGAGGTCTCGCCGCCGACGAGGGAGCAGTCCTGCTCGCGGCAGGCGCGGGCCATGGCGTCCACAAGCTCGGTGACGGCCTCCTTGTCAATCTTTCCGCAGATGATGACGTCGAGGACGGCCAGCGGCCTGGCGCCCATGACGATGATGTCGTTGACGAGGTGGTTGATGAGGTCGTAGGCGATGCCTGCGATGCGGCGGTGCTGGAAGGCGAGCTTCTGCTTGCTGCCCGGCTCCTCGATCTTGAGGACGAGGACTGGGTGCTTGAGGTCGGGGAAGGAGGCGTCGAAGAGCGAGGCGAATGCGCCGAGCTTGTTGAGCACGCGCGGGTCGCTGGTCTCGAGGCTGCGGGCCATGGCGTCCTTGGCCGCGTCGGCCACCGCGATGTCCACGCCGGCCTTCTGGTACGAGAGCTTATCCGCCATCTGGGTTCACCTTTCGTGGAACGTGAAGGACTGGCCTGGTCGCAGGACGACGAGGCGGTCGGGCAGGGGCACGTGGTCGCAGAGGTCGGGCAGGAAGGTGCCGGCCTCGTGTTGGTCGAGCTCTTCTTCCGATAGGTGCATGAGGAACCAGCGGTCGGGTGCAAGGCGCTCGATGAACTCCACCCAGCCGGAGCCTTGCCAGGGGCCGATGAGGAGGGCATCGAGGGTGCCGAGGGCGGCGGGGTCGAGGCGGCGGGTGTCCTCGTTGTCGCCGTCGTGGAAGAAGCGGAAGGAGGGCGTTTCGACGAGGTAGGAGTTGTGGCCGAGGGCGTGAAAGGTGCGGAAGGCGGTGATGGTGGCGGCGGGGAGGTGTGTCTTCTCACAGAGGGCGAAGCCCTTTCGGGCGGAGGCGGGCTCGAGCTTGACGAGTTGCTCGGCGGGGACCTTGCGGCGGAGTTCGTTGATCACGGCGGCGGGGCCGACGACGGTCGCGCCTGTGCGGTTAGCCGCGTCGGCCACCTCGGCGGCCTGGAAGTGGTCCCAGTGCGCGTGGGTCACAAGGATGAGGTCGGCCTTGGCGATGCTGTGGGCGCCGAGGGCCGAGGCGCTGGCGAGGCCGGGGATGGCGCCGTAGAAGGCGTCAATCAGGATGGCGGCGCCGCCGGCCTCGATGAGGAAGCCCTCGTTGCCGATGAGGGTGACTTTGGCTCTCATAGCGCGTCCTTGATTCTCTCGCCTCCCGAACTTCGCCTCCCGAACGTTCCAGTACGTTCGGGAGGTTATGGCGGTTACCCTCCCGAAGGTATTGGAACCTTCGGGAGGGAGGGCTGGCTGATCCCGGTTAGCCTCCCGAAGGTATGGGAACCTTCGGGAGGGGGTCATTTCTCCAGGCGGATGCAGTCGAGGTAGTAGGGGGCCTTGGAGCCGTCGAGGCCGATGGCGATTTTCTTGATCTTCGAGAGGTCGAGCTGGCGGCCGTTTTTTGCTGAGAGGCCGGCGAGCTTGATTTCGAGGGTGAACTTTCCGGGCGGGACGGGGAAGTCTTCGAGGTCGAAGCGCTCGTCGTATTTGCCCATTGCCCGCGGGTATGGGAGGGGGGTGGCAGCATCGGTGATGCAGAGGTAGCCGTTGCACGGGCGGCGGTTAGGGTTGATGATGTCAATGCGGAGGGCGTCGAAGCCGGCCCAGTCGCCGTCGAAGTTGATGAGGTGGATTCCGCCGCCCTTGGCGATTGGCTGGTAGTAGAGGGCGAAGTCGCCGTGGGTGGCGGCGCGCTTGAGGCGTTTGGCGGGCATGAGGTCGGGGTCGTAGGGGTCGTTGGCTCCCATGCGGTCGGTTTCGAGTTGCTTGAGGCAGGCGTCGTCCTCGAAGTCGAAGAGCACCTTTGCCCCGGGCTTGAGGGTGGTTTTTTCGACCTCGATCGCCTGGTCGGCGGCGGCAGGCGTTTCTCTGGCGGACTCGAGCTTGGACTTGGGCGGGATTTCGCCGAACTTGAATTTCGCGTAAGCGGCGTAGGGTGACTTGGGGTCGTTTTTCGCCAGCCCTTTCGCGGCGTCGTCGAGTGCGAGGATGGCGAGGGCGATGCGCCAGCGGCAGTGGTCGAAGTAGGCGAGCAGTTGGGCGGGGTCGCCCGAGGCACCCGCCTCGGCGCCGGTGGTCAGGCCCATGGCGGGGTACTCGGGGAAGACGGCTGCCATCTCCCTGAGCAGGGCGTCCACGGCGGGGTCTCTCGCTTGTTTGTGACGCCGGAGGAGGGTGTAGAGGTACTTGTAGTCGTCCACTCCCTCGCGGCACCATTCGTATCGGGGGGTGGGGACGATGCGGTCGGGGAAGCGGTAGACGGGGAAGCGGCCGGTGTTGCTCTCCCCCTCGTTCTCGTAGCCGCCTGTGAGGATGGGGGAGTAGCAGTCGGGGCCGCCCGCGCCCGAGTAAGTCCACTCCCATTCGCCCTTCGCGCCGACTCGCCAGACGCCGAAGCCCCAGGGGAGGCGTGCCTGGCCGTTGTTGTAGACCCAGAGGGTCTTGCCCGCCTTTTTCGTCCGCTCGATGAGGCCCTTGGAGCCGGGCCAGGCGTGGGTGTTCAGGATGTCCACCATGTCGGCGAAGGGCGTGTAGTCCTTCTTGTCGCTGCTGTCGCCCATGGGGTTCACGCTGATGAGCAGGCCGGGCACCTGACGGCAGAGCTTGATGTAGGCGACCGTTTGGTCGAACGTGCGGTTCCAGGAGTTCAGGAGCGACTCGCGCGGCTCGTCGTAGATGGTGAAGACGACCTTGAAGTCGGGGTGTGCGTCGAGCCATGCCTTGTATTGGCGCAGGACGGCGATGAATGGTGGGGCGAAGCCTGGGCCGAGCTCCTTGATGCCGAGGCGGACGACGGCGGCGGAGGCTGCGCCGATGCCGGACTGCTTGATGCCGTGGATGCCCAGCTCGGCGCACAGCTTGCGCAGCTCCTCCCAGTGTGAGAAGTCTATTTCGGCCTTGCCGTCGGGGGTGAGCGACTTTATCGTCGGCTCGTGGATGGTGAGGGTGTTGCAGCCGTGGGCGCGCATGTCGGCGAGCTCGCGGCGGAGGGCAGCCGGGTCGCCGGGCGCGCTGTAGTACCAGCCGAAGGCCATGTCGGGGTCCTCCAGGAGCTTGAATGGGAGGACGACGACCGTGAGCCTGAGTTCCGCGGCGGGCTTGTTGGCCGGCTTGAGGGTCACGATGCCCTCGTAGGCGCCTGGCGCGGCGTCATCGGGCGGCCTGACGGTGAGCCAGAATTGCGTCGTCCGGCCCTGGGGGATGTTCAGGGCACTGAAGGTCTCGATGGCCTCTGGGCCAACCATCCACATGAAGGGCTTGACGCCGCGGGCTAGCTGGCGGACGAAGCGCACGTCTACCGCGCTCGCCTTGAGGACGGCGTCCTTCGGGCCGCGGAGGTCCGAGCAGGTTACCGCCACGCCCGTGAGGTCGGCGAGAGGGACAATCGAGAAGCTGACGGGCTCGTATTCGCCAGGGGTGACGAAGAGCTTCAGCTCGCCCTTCACCTCGTAGGGGCGGGGATTCGTGTTGTAGTAGACGGGCTCGAGGTAGTTTCGGGTGAAGAGGACGTAGCCCGCCTGCTTCTGGGCGTCAGTGGGCGCGATGGGCGGCGTCGGCTCCTCGTGTTCGAGGAGGAAGAACTTGTTGAGCTTGCGCAGGATGCGGACGGTGGACTTGATGTCCTTGTTGGCGAGGAGGTCGAGTTGCTCGTCGAGGAGCGTCTCCGAGACCGTTGCGCCGAAGGCTACGCTTGCTGCCGCGAGGAGGGAGAGAAGGCATCTCATGGGGTCACTCCAGGATAAAGTCGCCGAAGAGAACGGTCGCTTCCTCACCGCAGGCGATGGTGAGCATGTTGACCTGTGAGAGGTCGGCCGCGGTGCCGTCGTTGTTCGCAATCCCAGTGAGGGCCACCTCCAGCTCGTTCTTGCCGGGGGCGAGGGCGAAGGCGCGGTCCGCGCGCGTGTCGTAGCCCGTTGTGCCCTTGTGCTTGAGCGTGAGGGCGAGCGAGACGGGCTGCTTGGCGGGGTTGACCGCGGTGAACTTCAGGGCCGTGTAAGGGCGCCAGTCCTTGATCCTCAGCGCCCAGTCGGCGAAGAAGCTATCCTTGGCGAATTGCGCCTTGAGGCACACGCCGCCCAGGAGGGGCTCCTCGGCGATGGAGGCCTTGACGTTCTTGGAGTCGCGCGGCATCTCGCCCTTGGTGAAGGCCCACAGGACCGCTCTCTTGCCCGCGGCTGGGGGTTGCGGCGCAGCGGGCGCCGCCGGCGCGCTGCCGCCCTCCTTGGGCACGATTGCGATCTTCGTGTCGCCGAGGCCACTGATTACCACGTCAATCGTGCCCGTGATGCGGATGCCTTGCCCGGCCGTCGGGGGTAGGGCGTGCACACTCGCACGCGGAACGGCTTCGGCGCCGGCCTCGCCCTCGAGGTAGAAGTCGCCGAAGTAGAGCGTGGAGCCGGCCGGCCCGTCGAGGCTCCAGATCTTCACGAGCGAGAGATCGGGCTTCGTGCCGTCGTTGTTCCTCGCCTCGGCCAGGTTCACTTCGCAGGTGCTCTTGCCAGGCCTGGCGATCAGGGGCACGTCCACGCGGTTGTCGTAGGTGGTGCTGCCCTTGTGCTTCAGCGTGACGTTGAGCTTGGCGTCGTCCTTACCCGGGTTGAGGACGTCGAACTTGAGCCTGGCGAAGCGCGACCAGTCTCTCGCCCGGCAGTCGGCGAACCAGGTGGCCTTGTCGAGGACGACTTTGAGGCACACGCCGCCCAGCTCCTGGCGTTCGTCGAGCGACGCCTTGACGCCCTCGGGGATGGAGTCGGGCATCACGCCTTTGCTGACCTCGAGGACAGGCGCCCGCCTCTCGCCCGCCCAGAGCGCAGCGGCGATGGCCAACAACGCCGCGACCGATTGCGTTCTCATTTGCCACCTTCCAGTATGAAGTCCCCGAAGAGCACTGTGGCGTCGGAGTTGCAGGAGATGTACCACTGGCGGACCGCTGAGAGGTCTGCCGCCGAGCCATCGTTGTTCGCGGCGCCCGCGATGGGCACCACGGTCTCGCTCTTGCCGGGCGCAAGCACAAGGTCCTTGTCCACCCGCGTGCCGTAGCTCTTGGAGCCCTCGTGCCTGATGGTGAGTTGGACCGGGACGGGCGTCTTGCCGGGGTTGACCGCCGTGAAGCGGAGGTTGGCGTAGCCGCGCCAGTCCTTGAGGCCGGCGCGCGACATGCCGAACGAGGAGCCCTTGGTGAAAGCGACCTTGAGGCACACGCCGCCGAGGTCCGCGTTATCGTCCAGGGCCACCTTGAGGTCGCCGTTGGTGTCGTTGGGCATGCTCCCCTTCGAGACGGCCAGGAGGGTGGTCTTGACGCGAGCCGCCGGTGCCGGTGCGGTGGCGGGCTGGCCGGGGGCCGGGGCCGACGGGGCGGCGGGAGCGCCCGCCGGCGCGCCGCCCAAGCCGGTCACTGTGAGATCCACCGCCATGTCGCCCACCTTGCCCGTGATGCGGACGGGGCCGGCGGGCGCTGCCGGGGCGCCTGGGGCCGGCGCTGCGCCTTGGGCCGGCGCCGAGCCTGGGGCAGGCGCGCCGGCTGGGACGCGCGCGGCCTCGTCGCCCTCCAGGGTGAAGTCGCCGAAGAGCACCGTCGTGTTCGCCGCCTCGCAGGCGATGTACCAGTGCCTCACCGCCGAGAAGTCGGGCCGCGAGCCGTCAACGTTCGTGATGTCCCCCAGGGCGATGGCGATGGCGTTCTTGCCGGGCTTGAGCATCAGGGCGCTGTCGGCCCGCGTGGGATAGCCCGTCGTGCCCTTGTGGCGGATGCACAGCGTCAGGCTCACGATCTCCTTCGACGGGTTGAACGCGTCGAACTTCAGCGTGCGGTAGGGCGTCCAGTCCACCACCTTGGGCCTGGTCTCGCCAACTGATGAGCCCTGCGTGAAGACGACCTTGAGGCACGGCCCGCCCAGCTCCGCCTGCTCCGCCAGCGACACCTGCGGGTCGGCGTTCGTGTCGTTTGGCACGTGGCCCTTGCTCGGCGCCAGGAGCGTCGCCGTGGCCGCCCCCGCCCCGCCCGGCATCGCCGCCGCGATGGCCACACACAGCGCCACGGCAACCCATCGCTTTGGTGTCCACATTGCAGTACGCTCCAAGAGAGTCTGGGTCCTGGACGGCTCGCCCGCTGCCATCATCATCGTCTCAGCCGGCCCCTCTGTCAAGCGGCGACGCGGCGCTGCCTGCTGGGTTCGGCGGCGTGTCGGCGCGGCTGGGAGCGAGATGAAAGTATACTTTACATTTGGACGAGCAAAGTGTAAACTATAGTTACGATGAACGAGCGCCCCTTCTGGCTCCAGCGCATCGAGGCGGCGTGGCGGAAGCGCCCCATCGTCTGGCTGTCGGGCGTCCGCAGGGTGGGCAAGACTACCCTGGCCAGGATGCTCCCCGACGCCACATACATGAACTGCGACCTTCCCTCGGTCTGCCGGGCGCTGGCCGAGCCGGAGTTCTTCTTCGACAGCCTCGCGCGCGGAGCCAGGGTCGTGCTCGATGAGGTCCACCGCCTCGAGGACCCCAGCCGCGTCCTGAAGATCGCCGCCGACGCCTATCCCCACCTTCGGGTGCTCGCCACCGGCTCCTCCACCCTGGCGGCTACGCGGAAGTTCCGAGATGCCCTCACCGGGCGCAAGGTGGCCATCTACCTCCCACCCGTGCTGTGGACCGAGTGCCAGGGAGTGTTCGGCATCCGCGACCTCGACCGCCGCTTGCTCCACGGGGGACTGCCCGAGCCACTCCTGGCCGAGGCCAAGGACCCCGCGTTCTTCGCCGAATGGGCCGATAGCTTCTACGCGCGCGACATCCAGGAGCTCTTCGCCATCCGCAGCCGCGCGGGGTTCCTGAAGGTCTTGCACCTCGTGCTGCGCCACAGCGGCGGCATCCTGGATTACTCGAACCTGGCGGCCTTGGCCGACGTGAGCCGCCCGACCGTCAAGGCGCACGTGGAGGCCATGGCGATTGCCCACGCCGCCTTCCTCCTGCCCCCCTTCCACGGCGGCCGGCGGCGTGAGATCACCCGCAGGCCCAAGTGCTACGCCTTCGACACAGGCTTCGTGACCTTCGCCAGGGGCTGGGAGGCCCTCCGCGAGGAGGACCGCGGGCCTTTGTGGGAGCACCTCGTCCTCGATGCCCTCCGCGCCGGCGGCGACGGCCGCAGCTTGTTCTTCTGGCGCGACAGGTCGGGACGCGAGCTCGACTTCGTGGTAAAGGGGCCAGGCGGGCGGCTGGATGCCATCGAGTGCAAGATCGATCCCGACCGCTTCGACGCGGGCGCCCTAGCGGCATTTCGCTCGGAGTACCCCGAAGGCGGAAACCTTGTTCTCAGCCCCTGGGTTAAGCTCCCGTACGAGCGGCGCCTCGGCGGCCTGAAAGTCCGGTTCGGCTCGCTCGACGTCCTCCCGTGGCTTCACGAGCCCGATGCGTAGGGGCGCTCTTGCACCGCGCGCGCCCGCGCGCTACAATCTCCCCGACCCAGGAGACACGCATGGCGCCCCCCGACCTGCCTAAGGCCGCCCGCGGCCAGGACGAACGCATCCTGCTCGAGACCGACTGCCTCACGGCCGAGGTGTGGCCCAACGGCTATGTGAGCGGCGTGAAGGCCAACACGCTGGTGGACAAGAAGAGCGGCGCGCGCGACGCGAGCTTCGGCCTCGACATCGTGGACTTCCTGATGGGGCCGGGCGCGGCCGGCGGCCTGCCCTACGAGTTCAACAACCCCTACCACGGCAAGATCGCCAAGCACTACCTCGAGCTCCCGCAAATCTGCACCCAGGCCAAGCACCTCGACAGCGAGTTCATCGTCGGCCCCGACTTCGTGGCCGTGCGCCAGTGGTGGCGCTGGAAGCAGGCCGCGCCCGGCTACAAGCCGGGCTCCCTCTGGGAGCAGACACTCGTCTTCCCCATGGGCCGCCGATACTTCATCGCCTCCGACCGCGTCGAGAGCGTCAACGACTTCACGAACGTCTTCCTCCGCATTGACCTGCCCGGCCATCTCCAGCATAAGCGGGGCGACAACTTCGACGAAATCTACCTCAGCTACGAGGGCCACGTCCCCGCGAGTGACTTCTTCGAGGACTTCCCGCCCGACGGCAAGCATCTCTATCAGCGGGGCACCCATCCGTTGCCGTCGAGGATGGTTCGCGCGCGGAAGATTCGCGGCGAGAAGATGCCCTGGCTCGCCGGCATCACGCTTGAGCCGACAATCGTCTCCGAGGCCTGGTGCCACCAGCGCGGCTACGTCTGCTTCATCCAGGAGATTGGCGGCCTGCCGATGAAGCCCGGCGACAGCTTCGCCGCCGCCTACCTCATCGGCTACTTCGATTCCCTCGGGCAGATGGACGCCGAGGAGGGCCGCTACCACGGCCTCACCTCGCTGGCCGCCACCAAGGACTACTGGCTGCTGAGCGAGGGCGTGCTGCTCAAGGAGGGCGACGGCCGCTACCGCATCGCGCCCCAGGGCCAATGGCCCGCCCCCAGCCCCTGGCGCCTCGTCGCCCACGGCAAGGGCGAGGCCACCGTCAACGGCCAAAGGCTCCAGTTCGACGGCGAGCGCGCCTTCGAGGTCCCATGGGCGAAATGAGGACCGCAAGTCGCGGGTGGCGACCGCAGAAGACCTGAGGTGAACGGAGAGTCTGGATGGCCAAGGTGACGCTCAAGAGCGTGTTCCGCCCCGTGTATCCCTCGCCTGCGGCGCTGGTGACGAGCGCTGCGGAGGATGGCACGCCGAACATCATCGTGCTCGGCGAGTGCTTCAACATCTCCATCAGCCACCCCGTCGTGGTGGGGCTGGCGATCATGCCCAGCCGCTACTCCTACGAGCTGATCCAGAAGGCAGGCGAGTTTGGCGTCAACTTCCCCACCGCCGACCTTGTGGAGGTCGTGGACCGCTGCGGGAGCGTGAGCGGGCGGGAGGTCGGCGACAAGTTCGCACACGTCGGCCTCACCCCCTTCCCAGCCACGAAGATCAAGGCACCCCTCATCGAGGAATGCCCCGTGAACCTCGAGTGCCGGCTGATTGACATCATCAAGGCGGGCGACCACGACCTCTTCAGGGGCGAGGTCGTCGCCGAGCACGTGGACGAGACTTGTCTGGACGACGACGGCAACATCGCGGTGGAGAGCCTCAACCCCCTCTGCTACGTGCTCGGCCAGTACTGGACCACCGGGCGCTACCTGGGCCAGCACGGCTTCACGCGGGGAGAGTGACCAAGGCCCGGCATCGGAGGCGGGAGGGGAGGAGGGACGCCCATCGCTGTCGGCCGGCACTGTGGCGGGCAGGGGGCGGCGCTCCCCGAGCGCATCCGCAGGCGGATGCCCTTCGCCTCCTGCACCCCGAGTTGCGCAGGGGACTTGTGGACGCCGACCTAGCACGACAACGCTACCTTCCCTGGCGCAAGCCCCAAAGAGTCGCCATCCTGAGCGTAGGCCGCCGCTGGGCGCCCGAAATCGAAGGATCTTTCGGGCGTGGTCCGTTTCGGACACCACGGGGGGAAGCGCGGGTAGGGGCAGGTCCCTGTGCCTGCCCGAACTCGATGACGCGGCACAACATAGGTGGGCGGGCACGGGGACCCGCCCCTACCTGCGGGTCCGATGGGCGGGCACGGGGACCCGCCCCTACCTGCGGGTCCGATGGGCGGGCACGGGGACCCGCCCCTACCTGCGGGTCCGATGGGCGGGCACGGGGACCCGCCCCTACCTGTGGGTCTGATGGGCGGGCACGGGGACCCGCCCCTACCTGCGGGTCCGATGGGCGGGCACGGGGACCCGCCCCTACCTGGCGTCCGAAACGGACTACGCCCAATCTTTCTTTGGCTTGTGTCCGGTTACGCAGTGTAGCCCTCAACCACGGGCTCCGCGCGCACGGAGATTGTTCGCTCCGCCCGCCGGGAGGTGGCCTCGGCTCAGAGTGACATGTAGGTGTGGCGTATCTGCTGTGCTGACAAGTAGTTATCCGCTTTGGAGCAAGAGAATACAGCGTTGTAGTGCTAGGCCCTGCCCCCCGAGAAGTCCCCGTGCAGACGCGGCACTGGTTTCCCCTGGGACGGTGCGGAGGCCGGCGCCGGCGTGGCCTGGGCGCCTGGCCCCTCGCCCCCATTGGCGAGCGTCCATTCCCCTGCCAGCTTGCCTGGTTCCATCAGGGGGACGGGTTCCTGGTCCTGTTGCTGAAGCCTCCTGGCGCGCCCGGCAGGATTCGGACCTGCGACCCTCGGATTAGAAATCCGATGCTCTGTCCAGCTGAGCTACGGGCGCTCTTGGAGCAGACTGGCCGAGCCGTCCACCGCTCCATTGTAGCAGCGCGCCGAGGGCGCTTCAAGGTCGCAGCCGCGCTCACCGCGGTTGACTTCCCGATGGGGGTGTGCTAGGATGCCCGGAGCCGCCCGAGGACTCCGCGATGCCCGACGGACCCGCCGCCCCAAACCTCCCCCGCGAGACGATGCCAGACGTCGAGTCCTTCGAGCTGGTGCAGGAGCTTGGCGTCTGCACCGAGGGGCCGACCGCGGTGGTGCGCGAGGCGGCGTCCGGGCGGCGCTTCATGCTGAAGATATACGACAAGAGTGTGCTCCGCGACCCGGAGTTCGCCCTCCGCGTGCGCCACGAGGCGGCAGTGGCCAGCCGCCTGAGCTATCCGAGCGTGGTGCGGGTGCTGGGGGCGCGCGAGTGGGTGGGCGACCTGGTGGTGGTGAGGGACTATGTGGAGGGGGCTTCGCTGGCGGAGGTGTTGGCGAAGGCGAAGGGGGGCCGCCTGGGGCAGTCGGAGGCCCTGGCGGTGGCGCTCGCGGCGGCAGCGGCTCTCGAGGTGGGACGGCAGGCCGGCCTGGTCCACGATGCGGTGTCGCTGACGAATCTGCTTGTGGCGCGCGACGGGTCGGTGAAGCTGGCGGAGCTTGGCGTGGCGAAGCCGCGCCCGGTGGAGCCCTCGATCAGCAAGACCGGCGTCGGCATTCGTTCTCCGGCCTATCTGGCGCCTGAGTACTTCGAGCTGCGGGCGGCGACCGACACGCGGTCGGACCTCTTCTCCCTGGGCGCGGTGCTCTACCATTGCCTCAGCGGCCAGGCGCCGTTCCGCGGGGACACGACGGCGGAGGTCACCTTCGCGGTCCGCAACGGCAGGTTCATCCCGCTCAAGGAGGCGGCGCCAGAGGTCCCGCGGTCGTTCGCCAGCATCGTCGAGAAGCTGCTTCAGCCTAACCCAGCGGAACGTTATCAGACGCCTGCCGAGTTGCTGGGCGACCTCCAGGCGCTTCAGGCGGGCCGGGTGCCGGATGCGCAGCGAAGGGCCGTGGCCGAGGCGATCAAGGAGAAGCAGGAGGCGGCCAGGCAGGAGGTCGCGGCCCCGCCGCCCCAGCCTGCGGCTCAGCCGCCAACGCGCGCGAATTGGACCTGGGTGGCCGTTGGGGCCATCGCGCTGCTCGTCCTGGCGGCCGGGGCGTTTTTTGTGGTGCGTGGCGGCCGCAGGCCCCCGCCCCACAAGGCGGGCGATGAGGTGGTGGAGCCAGATGCGCCAGCGGCCGATCCGGTGGCCCGCGCGCGCAAGGCCCGCGAGGAGCTCGAGCGCCTTGCGAAGGCCGCGGCTGCCCAGAAGGAGACCGATCCCGCCAAACGGCTCCAGGCCGCCACCGAGCAGCTCGAGCGCCTGAAGGAGCTGGAGAAGAACTACGCGGGCACCGAGGCGGCCGAGGAGGCCCGCAAGCGTCTGCGGCCGGTGGAGGCCGAGGCCGTGCTCCAGGCTGCGCTCCTGTATGCCAGGGAGAAGCCGGCCGACCGCGAGGGCATCGCCAAACGCCTCCGCGAGGTCGTCGAGAAGTACCGCGACACGGCGGCCGGCTACAGCGCGGAGCGCAAGCTCGACGAGTTTGAGGATACCGAGCGCAAGAAGCTCCTGGCGCAGGTCGAGGCCGCGCGCGAGCGGGCCAAGGGCCTTGTGGCCAAGAGGCGCTTTGGCGAGGCGCTGGCCGCCTTCGACGAGCTTCTCAAGGGCAGCCCGCCCGAGGAGACCCGGCAGGCCGTCCTCCAGGAGAAGATCGCGATCACGTCGGAGGCCGAGCGCGCCTACCTGGACATCCACCGCCGCGCGCAGGACAAGATCGCCGGCGGCCACTACGAGGAGGCCAAGGCCCTCTACGAGCAGGCGGCCGGGGCATTCGGCATCGAGCCCTTCGTCGGGCGCGCCAGGGGCGAGCTGGCCATCCTCGCTCCGCTGCTCAAGAGCGCCGCGGCGCGTCGCCTGGAGGCGATTGACGCGGCCAAGGAGCAGTGGTTCATCACCCGCATCGAGCCGTCGCTGGCCCTGGCGGCGGGCTGGGAACTCGCGGCGGCCACGGCCGAGGCTGAGAAGCTGCGGGCCGAGCTCCGCACCGCCGGCGTCGAGGCCTGCCTCGACACCTATCTGGCCGACCTCGCGCTCCTCTCCAGCCTCAAGCTGCGCGTGGTGCGGCGCCTCAACGACGCCGCGGCGCCCGTGGCGGTGCGCGACTTCTCCCTCGGCAAGGTCGGCGGACGCTTCGACCCCCAGTGGCTGGAGGCCCGCGTCGCCCGCGCGGACGACGACGCGGTGCTCTTCCGTTACGGCCAGCTCGAGGTCCGCCGCGCCTGGCGCCAGTTCCCCCCCGACGAGCTCTACAAGCTGGGCGTGCTGGCCAGCGACCCCAACGATGCCCGCGCTCACTTCGCGCTCGGCGTCTACTGCTTCTACGCCAACCTGCCCACCATTGCCGCACGCGAGTTCCACCTCGCAAAGGCCGGCGTGCCCGATGCCGACTCCTATCTCAAGCGCCTCGAGAACCGCCGCCAGGCCGAGCGCGCCGGCCCGCCCCTCACCAGGCAGGAAGAAGCCAGCCGCCTCCTCATCGAGGCCAAACGCTACATGAACGAGCAGGCCTGGGACCGCGCCCTCTACCGCCTCGCACTCCTGCGCGACCGCCACGCCACCAAGGTCTACGACGTCTCCGCCAACCTCGACGACATCAACCGCCGCATCGCCGAGTGCAAGAAGCAGGTCGAGAAGGCCCTCATCGAGGCCGACCTCGCCCTCGGCAAGGAGGTGGCGCCCCTGCGCGAAAGCCTCTTCGACGAATGGCAGCAGCGCTTCGGCAAGTGGAGCCTCGCCAAAGGCGTCCTCGCCGCCAAGAACACCGAGGACCACGACGCCGAATGCCTCTTCTCGCTGCGCCATCCCCCCGCCTACGAGTTGCGGGCCAAGGTCCGCGTCCTCGAGGGCACGGGGGCCATCCTGCGCCTGGCGGGCAAGGCCCGGCCCAGCATCGGCTTCTGGCTCCATGCGGCCAAGCCCGACCTCGCGGGCCTCATCCTCGAGCAGCCCGCCGACCAGCAGGCAGCCGAGCGCAAGACCCAGCCCTTCACCTTCAAGCTCGGCGAATGGTACGAAGTCCGCGCCACCGTCAGCCCCACCGCCGTCGAGGCCGCCATTGGCGACGCCTACGTCGTCCGCATGCCCAACAAGCTCCCACCCGACCCCTCGGGCCTCCAGACCTACGGCTTCCTCGTCAACCCCAAGAGCGCCGCCGAGTTCCGCGACTTCACCCTCCGCACCCTGCGCGAACAGTAGGCCCGCCCTCGACCGCATCCCGCTGCCTGCCGCCACCCTTCGGGCGAACGGATAGCGCGACCGGGGGCGAGCCCCTTAGTGTAGTTGGCAGCCCTTTCCCCCGCCGATGCACTTACGCGACCCCACTCTCGGCCATTCCCTGCCGCGGTGAAGAGCGGCGAGAAGTCGCAGCACTCCGAAAGGGTGACGCCCATCCTCGGCGCGGCGTCTCATGCCTCGCGACAGCCCCTTGACAGAGGATCAACTTGTGAGGCGGAGGGCAGTGATCCTCTGTTCTCTGTGGCCGCGCCCAGGTCGCAAGTGCTGGTGGGGCAAGAGCTTAGGGAGCGTGCCAAGAATTGGCACAGAGGATCAAGTCCTTGCACGCACACTGATCCTCTGTCCGGTGTCGGCGTTGGGAGTGGCCGGGGCAGGCCCAGTTTCGGCGGCCCGGGGTGTTGCGCCCCGTTTGGCTCAGGAGAGGTTGAAGAGCGAAGGCGGGGTCGCGTCACGGCGACGCCGTGACAGGCCCCCAGTTTCCGGTCGTTCGGTCTGCCCAGCCCCGAAGGGGCGAACTACGATGGCCCAGGGCGAAGCGAAGCCCTGGGAAGACTGGCCATTCCCTCCCGAAGGTTCCAATACCTTCGGGAGGGTAAGGCCTAGGCTCGGTGGCGGGGTGGGGCGTTACCCTCCCGAACGTATTGGAACGTTCGGGAGGGAGGTGGGGACACGCCTTGGCCCTCTATCTCGCCCTTACAGGGCTGAGTCCCTTACAACCCCAGACTGATTCCCTTACAACGCCAGACCCAGGGCTTCGCTTCGCTTCGCCCTGGGCTATGATAGAGCGCCCTTGCAGGGCTCCAAGCCACAAGACTAACAAACTGGGGGCGTGTGAGGCCGACGCTTTCTTGACAAGTCGGCCCGCATGGGATACAACGGCGCGGCGTGCTCGATCGGAGGGGCTTTGGCAGGAAAGGAGAGGAAGGCTTGGCTATCAAGGTGGCGTTCATAGGAGCTGGGAGCATCGGGTTCACGCGGGGACTTTTCCGCGATATCCTCGCGGTGCCCGAGCTTCAGGACACGCGGTTCGCCTTCCACGACATCAATCGCCGCAATCTGGAGATGGTGACGCAGCTCTGCGAGCGGGACCTGCGGGCGAGCGGCCTGCCGGCGACGATTGAGGCGACGCTGGACCGCCGCCGGGCCGTGGCCGAGGCTGATTACGTGATAAACGTCGTCCGCGTCGGCGGCCTCGATGCCTTCCGGCTCGACATTGACATCCCGCTGAAGTACGGGGTGGACCAGTGCGTGGGCGACACGCTGGCCCCCGGCGGCATCATGTACGGCCAGCGCAACATTCCGTGCATCCTGGCCTTCTGCAAGGATATCCGCGAGGTGGCCAAGCCCGACTGCTTGTTCCTGAACTACGCCAACCCGAATGCGATGAACACCTGGGCGGCCATCGAGTACGGCGGGGTGCGGACGGTGGGCCTCTGCCACGGCGTCATCGGCGGACACCACCAGATCGCCCAGGTGCTCGGGGCCAAGAGCGCGAGCGAGGTGGACATCATCTGCGCGGGGATCAACCACCAGACCTGGTACATCCAGATCATCTACAAGGGGCGCAAGGTCACCAGCGAGGAGCTGCTCGCGGCCTTCGAGCGCCATCCCGTCTACTCGCGGACCGAGAAGGTGCGGATTGACGTGCTACGCAGGTTCGGCTACTACTCGACGGAATCGAACGGGCACCTCTCGGAGTACGTGCCCTGGTATCGCAAGCGCCCGGGCGAGATCAGGAAGTGGATTGACCTGTCGAGCTGGATCCTGGGCGAAACGGGCGGCTACCTGCGCGTGTGCACCGAGGGGCGCAACTGGTTCAAGACCGAGTTCCCCCGCTGGCTCAAGGAGGAGCCCAAGCCCATCTCGGCGGCCACGCGCGGCCACGAGCACGGCTCCTACATCATCGAGGGGCTGGAGACCGGGCGCCTCTATCGCGGGCACTTCAACGTGCGGAACAACGGCACCATCTCCAACCTTCCCGACGACTGCATCGTGGAGGTGCCGGGCTACGTGGACCGCAACGGTATCAACATCCCGCGCGTCGGGCCGCTGCCGCTTGCCTGCGCCGCCACGCTCTCCGCCAGCATCAACGTCCAGCGCATGGCCGTCAAGGCCGCCGTCGAGGGCGACGTGACTCTGCTCAAGCAGGCGATGCTTCACGACCCGCTGACGGCCGCGTGCCTCAACCCGCCCGAGATATGGCAGATGACCGACGAGATGCTGGTGGCGCAGGCGGCGTGGCTGCCGCAGTATCGGCGCGAGGTTCCCAAGGCCCGCGCGCGGCTGGCCGAGGCCAGACGCAAGGGCGAGTATTACGGCACTCGGACCTGGAAGGGCGCGGCTCGCCTCCGCACCAGGACAGTGGCCGAGATGCGCGCCGAGAGAAAGAAGCAGGCCGCGAAGAAGTGAGGCTGATTGGCCGCGGCCAGGCTGGGCGGGTCAGGGGTCGGCGTGGAAGGCGTTGCCGGGGGCGTCGAGCCGCAGCTTGAGGGGGCCGCGCTCGGCGTGGGTGCCGCCGGCCATGAGCACCTGGCTCTTGCCCCCCTGGTGGCCGGCGACGAGGACGCGGGCGTCGCTCGACCAGCCTGCGGCCTGCCAGCGGCCGGCCCGATGTGCGACGACGAGGAGCGTCGTCGCATCCCCCTTCTTCATCTCGACGGCCGCGACGAGGGGGTCGCCCGTCTCCACCAGGGCGACCGACTCCGCGGGCGGTCCCCAGGCGTCGAGGGACAGGACGGTTGCGAGGTTGACGCTCGCCCCGTTCGCGCGGGCGATGGCGATGTGGTCGGCGTCGGGGCCGACGCACAGGATGGCCTCGGGCGAACCGGTCGCGGCGACGGCGGCGTGAAGCTTGCCGCCCTTCGTCGCCCAAGCGCCGCGCCAGAGCTTGCCGACGGGTGCGCGCGCCGCGACCTTGAGGTGCGCGCAGCCGTCGCGGTCGCCCAGCCGCTCCGTGGCCTTCTGCGGCTCGGCAATGGCATCCAGGGCGCCCTGGAAGCGAAGCGTTCGGTCCCACGTGTGCTCGTGGGCGCTGCGGCCGTGGAAGAGGTCAATCACCGCGTCGGGCAGGACCACGACGGTGCGGTCGAGGAGCACGCCGGGATAGGCCGCGGCTGCCTCGGCGCGCATGAGCTTGAGCGGGCCGGCGTCCTCGAAGGCCAGCAGCTTGCCCGTGCAGGCGAGCTGGGAGCGCGCGTCCACGGCCAGGGTGTTGTGGGCGATGGTGTGGATGGTCCACTCGCGGTGGAGGGGGTCCTCATAGCGGTGCATGACCGGCTCGCCGCCAAGCTCGTCGCCGCCGGCGAAGAGGAGGAGGTTGAGCTTGTCGTAGTGGCCGTGGACGCCGCCGTGGGGGCCGTAGTCGAGGAGCAGATAGCGCCCCGCGTCGCGGAGGATGGCGTAGCCCGAGTTGCGGAAGACGGTGCTGGGATAAGTGGCCGACTTGGGCTCGGGCAGTGCGTCGTAGACGACGGTGGGGTAGTAGACGCCTTCGGTCGCGTGAAGCTGGCGCGGGGAGGCGTTGACGAGGAAGGCGTAGGCCGGGTCGCGGTAGCGCAGCCAGGCGTAGTCGTAGACCATCGTGGACCAGTCGCCGAGGCGGACGCGTCCGGAGTCGTTGATGCCGGGCGCCGTGCCGTCGGGGTAGGCGAAGCGGAGGACGGAGTCGAAGGGCATCTTGACGCGGCAGCCGCGGTAGCCCCAGAGGTCATGGCCCTGGCGGGCGGCGGTCTCGAGGACGATGACGAGGGCCTGGAGAGCGAACATCTGGTATCCGATGGCGCCCTCGCCCCAGAGGCCGTCCTCGCCGATGCCGTCGCGGATGTAGCCCTTGACGTCGTGGACGGTGAGGTCCACGAGGTCGCGGTCGCCGAGCACTGCGCCGGCGGTGATGGCGGCGGCGGCGTAGAAGTTGAGCCAGTTGCCCACGGGGCCGCGGCGGGCGGGGGCGGGCGGGTCCGCGGTGCGCCAGTTGGGGTTCTCGCGCTGGCGGGCGGCGAGGCGGTCGGCGACGGTGGCGCGGAGGATGAACTCGATGCAGGGGCGGATGAGGCCGGTCTCGATCAGGCGGCGGTCGTCGGCGCTGAGGGCGTCGGAGTCGTGGACGAGCTCATAGCCGCGGATGAGTGGGATGAGCCACATGGCCTCGGAGAGGCGCTGGGCCATGACCTTGCCCGTGTCGCTGCGATTCACGCCCTTGTGCTCGGGGTATTGGGCGTAGCGTTGGGCGTAGCCGACGAGAATCTCCCTGGTGCGCCCCGCGTAGCGGGGGTCGCCCGTGAGGGCGAAGGCCATGGCGAGGGAGCCGCAGGCCTTCGAGAGCCGGTCGTGGCGGGCGGCAATGGGGCAGCGGCGGTCGGTGAGCTGGGCCGGCGTGCCCGCGGGGTCGGGGAAATCGAGGGCGCCGCCGAGTGCGCCGTTGGCCACGTTCAGGAGCGCGTCGAACGGCTCCTTGGCCCGCGGCTGGGTCTTGACGGCCTTGCGGAGCGCGTCGAGCTCCTCGGCGTCGAAGAGCGTGCAGGGGAACTTGCCGGGGGGGACGGTCTTGGGCAGACTGGGGCGGGTCGCCTTGTCGGGCTCGAAGTCCGGGGCGCGGACGAAGGTTGGGGCGTCGGGGTCGTGGCCGGGCACGGCGAGGAGGGCATCGAGGTCGGCGGGGGTGAGGATGGCGATCTCGCCCAGGCCGCCCCAGTTCACCTTCCCAACGTGGTTTGAGGTAACGGTGATCTTGACGACGCGCGCCGGGCGGCCGACGGGGAGCTCCTGCCAGGCGATGCGGCGGCTCTCGGGGCGCTTGAGCTCCAGGGTGTGCTCGATGCGCGTGCCGTCGTCCAGCTCCAACACAATGCCCTTGGGGGCGTGCTCGGTCGCGTAGTCGGAGTGGGCGAAGGCGACCTTCTCGATGGGCAGGCGCTGGAGGAGCTCGACGGTGAAGGTGTAGGGCGGCTCGCCCTCCAGGACGCAGCGGGTGTGGGCGTTGCCATCGAACGTGCTTTCGGGCGGGGTGAGCTTGTTCTTGCCTGCGTTCTTGCCCCACACTAGGCCGATGCGGGCGCCGTAGGCGGGTAGGGCGGCGTTGAAGAGCTTCGGCGGCTTCTTGGGCGCCTCGGCCCAGGCCGCGCATGCCACCAAGGGAAGAAGGAACAATGCGATCCGCATGCCAGGTCTCCGCTCCGCTGGAAAAACAGACTCCCTGCTGGCATACTATAGGCGTTGTGTGGGGTATGTCAACAGCAGGTCCCGTGCTGGTGGTTCCGCGTGCCCCCTGGCCCCATGCAACCTGGCGGCTATTGACTTGTGCATGAGTAATGCAAGGAGTTGTCATGCCGAGCGAAGTCGAGGGAGCTCTGTTTGTGGCGCGTAACAACAAAGATCCCTCGACTTCGCTTCGCTCCGCTCGGAATGACAATGGTGCGGCGGCGTTGCATTAGTTATGCAGAAGTCAATAATGGCAACGAAACAGGCCGCATCCCCGCTCATTGGAGGGGAGGGAGCAAAGGAGAAGGCATGTTGTGGCGCGGAATGCTCTGCCTTGCAGCGTTGGTTGCAGCCCAGCCCGGTCCAGCGGGCGAATCGCTCTTCACCGTCCGCATTGGCGAGCAGGACACCTGCAAGATCACGGGCGTGACGACAATCCGCAGCCACAAGGACGGCGCGACGATTCGCTTCGACCTGTCGAAGATCAAAGCGCCGAGGAAGGCCATCCTGCGGCTATGGGTGGACCTGGCTGACAACGCGTCCCTTGGCAAGGCATTCAGCATTGACCGCTGGAACGACGCGGCTTTCGATGGCTTCAAAGTATGGCAGGAGGGCGGTGACGAGAAGCCGCTGGCCACGAGCTTCCCCTGCGCCTTCGCGTCGCCTGTGTGCCACGAGTGGGACGTTACGGCGGCGGTCATGGCCTGGGCGGCCGACCCGGCGGCCAACAGGGGGCTGAGGACGAGTTTCCCCTTGCCGCCCGAGGGCTTCGAGCCCGCCTGGCAGCGGCCGTACCTGGAGATCACGTGCGCCGGCGAGAACCGCAATCGCCCGCCACAGCCGACCGACCTCAGGGCGGTCTATCGCTCGGGCCAGGTCTTCCTCACCTGGAGACAGCCTCCCGGCAACGGGCCGTTTTTCGACAGGACCTATAGGCTCTACATGCACACGGAGCCGATCACGGCGCGGAGCCTGGAGCGGGCGACCCTGCTCGGCGAGGCCCACAGCAACTCGCAGCTCAACTATCGCCGCACCGTCTACTCCCACGACGGCATGGGCAGCTACGCCGCCTACATCCACCTCAAGGCGTTTCTTCTCCCAGGAGGCGAGCGCCCCAAGGACATGACCGAGAAGGACTATTGGACGGCCCTGGCCGCCAAGCTGCCGCCCCGCTACAACTTCGTCATTGACGACACCTGGCCCGAGAAGATCGAGGGCGGCAGGTGGCTCAAGGACGCAAGCGTCCTCGGCGAGGGCCTCCGCGAGCTCAAAGGCCCGGAGCTGCCCGACGACACGGGGCTCTTCGTCCACACCGTCCGCAAGCCCGGCAAGGCTTTCTTCGCCGTCACCGCGGTCGTCGAGGGGAACGAGAACCGCGACGACTTCTCGGCGGCCAACGCCCTCGCCGAGCCGCTCGAGGTCAAGGTCGAGACGCCCCGGCCCGTGCTCCAGGTGGCCTTCCACGAGAGCATCAAGCACGGGCGCCAGCGGCAGATACGCGAATACGTCTACTGGGGCGGCGGCGGGGATGGCCTTCACACCGAGCCATCCACCCCCTTCTACTTCCGCCTCGTGCCCCCGCCAGAGCTGATCGGCCTGCGGAGGCCCGGCCCCCTCCCGCCCTGGATCGTCGCCGAGCCGTTCTGGTCGCACGCCCTGGCCGCGGTGAACACCGACGGCATCTACATCCCCCCCACACGGCTGGCTCCGTTCCCGCCCAGGGCCGTGCCCTTCAGCCGCGGCGGCTGGAAGGCAGGCAGCCGCTTTTACTACGGCAGCCGCAAAGGCCCCGACGAGTCGGCCCGCTGGGGGCCGCACATCCAACGCTCCGGCAACCTCTACGGCTACCACGACGCGATGAACACCGGCCGCGACCCGCGTAAGGCCACAGTCGTCCCCTTCTTCGAGAACCGCCTTCTGCGCGAGATTGACTACTTCTTCCAGGAGTTCCCCCAGGCCAGCCGCGACCACGTGGTGATGACCGGCGAAAGCTCCGCCATGCTCATGGCCATCCACCATCCCGACGTCTTCGCCTTCTGCTCCGCCGCGCAGGACGTGCCGTGGACCGCCCCCCGCCAGGCGCACCAGTGGCGCATGGTCGGCCGCCGCGACTGGGCGCTGAAGAATGACCTCGGCTTCCCCGCGTGGGACTACTGCGACCCCGTCTGGCTCTCGCGCAAGTTCCCCGACCGCGCCTGGCCCTTCATCGCCCTGTGCCAGAGCGACAACTACGACCGCTCCGACCAGACCCATTGGGCGGACTCCGGCTACCCCGGCCTCATCCTCGCCCTCGCCGCCGACAAGCGGGGCGGAAGATGGTGGTGGTGCGACATTGGCGACGCGCCCAACGGCGGCTGGCCCGGAATCCCACGCAACCAGGCGTATCTCGCCTTCACAAACGTCAACTTCTGCGAGGTGCCGCAAACCGACTGGAAGAAGGAGCCGCGCGGGACCCTCAACGGCTACCTCGTCTGGCACACGCCCGAAAACCCCTTCAAGTTTCCGGCTAAGGAGACGCCGGCCCTGCGGCCGGACCTTGTGGACACGGCCGAACGCTTCGAGGCCGCCATCCGCATCGGCGACGAGGGGCGCCTCCTCAACGGCCCCTCCGTGCCCCCGACCCCCGCCCGCTTCGGACAGACCGACATCACCCTTTGGCGCCTCCAGCAGTTCAAGGTCCAAAAGGGCTGGAAGTACCTATGGGCCAACCGCCGCGTCGCCACCGGCCAGGTGCTCCAGGCCGGCATCGTCGAGCCAGACGAGCGCGGCCTGCTCACCATCCCCAGCTTCCTCGTGGACAAGCACCCTCTGGGCAACAAGCTCATCATCGAGCCAGCCGACGGCAAGGAGCCCCCAAAGGTAGACCCGACCGCAAAAGTGGGCGACCTGAGCTATGACGAATACGTTCGCCAGTGCCGCAACCCGCAGCTCTACCCCATCATCAAGCCGCCCACGACCCGGCTCACCATGGGCGAGTTCACATCCGTCCGCGGCGCCAACCCCGATGGCTCCATCACCTTCAAGGGCGGCTCATTCGGCACCCACTATGAGACCCTCGTGACCATTGAGAAGCCCGGCCCTTACATCCTCACGGTAAAGGCCAAGGCCGAGTTCGGCGTCGCCTGGCCACTCCTCATCCTGAACGTCGGCGGCCAGTACGGGCAGAGGATGGAGACAAAGGTCGTTGACACCACCGATTGGGCGCCCTACTCCTGGTACGCCACCCTGCCCGCCGGCAAGCTGGCCATGCGCCTCACCGTGCCCAACGAATACTACATGGCCCCCGCGCTGCCCGACCTGAAGAACCAGCGGCTCCACATCGCAGACCTCACTTTCACTGCGGCAAGCAACGCCCCAGCCGAAATCCGCATAGCGCCGCGGCAAGCACCAATCCCCGCAGGCATGCCAATCGTCCTCAAGGCCACGCTCCTCAACGGCCTCGGCGAGCTCACGAGTGGCCCGGTCAAGTGGAGCTGCTCGGAGGGAAAGGTGGACGCAGAGGGGCGATTCGTCTGCGAGAAGCAGGGCGAGTGCCTCATCACTGCCGAGGCGGGGGGCCTGAGGGCCACCGCGCCGCTCCAGGTCTCAGACCGCTTCAGCGACGACTTCAACCTCGGCACCGCAGTCCTTCGCTTCTGGACGAGCTATGACCTCGGCGACGGGAAGGAGAATGGCCTATGGCACCCCCCCGCCGCAGGCCATTCCTTCCTCAACTCCCTCTGGCAGCACAATCGCGCCGCCAAGAGCATCCTCCTGTGGGACCATGCAACGCTGTGGACCGACTACAGCGTCCAGGCCGACGTCTTCCTCACCCCCCGCGAGCGGGGCCAGGCCCTCGAGTTTGGCAAGGGCAGGAAGGCCGTCCACGGCCTCGTCATCCGCGCCCGCGACAGGGACAACCACTACCGCCTCGAGGTCGAGCGCCGCGACGACGGCTCCGAGGCCCGCCTCATCAAGCGGGCCAACGCCCTGGAGACCGTGCTCGCCAAGAGCGACTCGCCCCCTGCCCTCGCGCCATTCGACTGGCGGACCAACCCGATGTGCCCCGGCTGGCGCGACACGCCGCAGGCCATCGCCGAAGAGCGCGGCTGGCACCACTGGCGGGTGGACAGGCTGCGCCTGGAGGCCAGGGGCGACGCGCTCCAGGCCTGGCTCAACGGCCGCCCCATCTTCCCAGACGGCGTGAAGGACGGCGCCCTGAAGACGGGCACCTTCGGCCTCTTCGCCGATGGCCACTGCGTCGTGGACAACCTCGAGGCCGCTCCCGCCAAGTGACCTCTCGCAGTGGTCCCAAGACCGCACCCTGCGCTGGCAAGGCTATCCACGCATGTGAATCACCCGACACGGTGCCACCGCGGAGCTGGAAGGCAGGGCAATTGAGGCAACAACGCAGAAAGCAGGTGCCATGAGACGCCGGCTCCTGTCTGCGATGGGCCGGAGCGGGTTGCCTGGAGGCGCCGGCCTCCTCGTGGCGCTCTCGGCGCTGCTGGGGCGGCCGGGCGTAGCCTGGGGTCTCATCAATCCGAAGTTCACGCCCAGGCATCTGGTCGAGCAGGCCGATGCGTTCCTCGTGCTGAGAGTGAAGTCGCTCGATGACAAGGGGATGGTCCACACGGAGGTCGTGAGGGCCGTCAAGGGCGCGGCGCCCAAGCGGGCGCCCGCCCTCGACCTGACGACGAGCTGACCCCTGAGCTGAGGGTGGCGGAGGAGTACCTCGACGTGACCTTGCTGCGCCTCGGCAGGGTCCAAGGCGGCAGACGAGCTCTCCTCGCCCTCGACCGATTCCTCCTCTGGTTCGGCTGGATGGACTTCGGCGATCTGTTCGTCCCCGGCCGCCTTGCTGTGGCAGCGCTCCGGCGACACGGAATGACCTGCGCCCGAACTGGGGGCAGAGCCACACTTGACAGCCCGTGGCCGAAGCGGTAGAGTGCATGATGGTGTGGGTCCTGGCTGACTGGCCGGCCAACAGCAGTATGGAGGAGCAGTAGCGTGACCAGGCAGGAACTGGTGGACATGTACCAAGGCTACCTGATGGAGCAGGGCTTTCGGCCCGAGGTCCTGGATGGCCGGCTGGTCACCTTCATGTCAGAAGGCGGCAAGTACGCCATCCTGGTGGACGAGAACGACGCCGGCTATTTCCGGCTCATCTTCCCCAACTTCTGGTCGATCCGGGACGAGGCGGAGCGCATCCGCGTGCTGAAGGCCGCCGACTATGCGACCGCCGAGACCAAGGTCGCTAAGGTCTTCACCGTCCGCGACAACGTCTGGGCCGCCATCGAGGCATTCCCCGCCTCGCCAGAGCAGTTCAAGGCCACCTTCCCCCGCTCGATGGACGCCTTGCGCCTATCTGTCCGCAAGTTCCTCGAGCGTGTGGGGGCCTCCTGAACGCCACTGCTCAGGGACGGTTGCCGCCCAAGCCCTTCTGTTCCAGAGAAGGTGCTCCAGGGCTGGTGCGCCCACGGCGCCCCCGGCTGCCGCCGCGTCGGGCTCGCTTGCTCACGTGGCCTCACTCCTAAAGCAGGTTGAACTCCACGCCAGAGCCTGATATGCTGGCGGCGGGCGGTCATGGGCGCAGCGCGGTTGCGGCACGGGAGGGTCAGGGAGCCCCGGCGTGAGAGCGACTACTGTGCGCGGAATCGTGGCGGCGTGCGCGATGCTGGCCTGCCTGGGCCTGCCGCCCGCGGCGTCGGCGGGCGAAGGCGGGCGGGCGGCCAACCTCTTTGAGGACCCAGGCTTCGAGCAGGGCGCCAGCGGGCCGTGGCGCATGGACAAGGGCAAGGGCACGACCGCGGGATTCAAGGTGGACGACGCCGACGCCGCGGAGGGGAAGCGCAGCGCACTCGTGACCGTCGAGGCCACGGGCGAGTGGGGCGTGCAGTTCGGCCAGATCGTCCCCGGCGGCGAGGCGGGCAAGACCTACACCTTTGCGGCATTCGTCAAGAGCGGCGGCGAGCCGACCCAGGTGCAGCTCGAGATCGAGCGGAGCGCCAGGCCGTGGGACCGCGCCGTGCGCTCCGAGAAGTTCACGATCACGAAGGACAAGTGGACCGAGCTTCACGCGACCTTCAAGGTCGAGAAGCCCTTCGCCGAGGGCTGGTTCGCCTACGTGAGCTGCAACCGCCCGAATGTGGCGTTCCGCGTGGACGCTTTCCGCCTCTACGAGGGCGACTACGTGCCGCCCGACAAGGCGGCCAAGCAAGAGGCGGCGGCCATCGGCGTGAGCGTATACGAGATGACGCCCTCAACCACCGCGCCGTTCACGTCCCGCTGGGCAAAGAAGGAGGGAATCGAGAAACTCCCCGAAGGCACGACGCCGCGGCCCCTCAAGGCCGTCAGCAGCGCTGTCCTGGCGAACGACCGCCTGGCCGCGGTGGTGTATCCCGGCGGGGTGATTCAGCTCTACTCCCTGAGCGGCAAGGAGCCGGCGCTTCGCGCCCAGTTGGAGGAGCTGCCGCTGAGGAGTGCGGGCCCGCCCAGCACCGTCACCTTGGTGAAGAACGCAGCAGCCGCGGGCGCGGTGGATGTGGCATACAAGCTCGGGGATGGCTCTCGGGCCGGGTTGCGCATCGAGTTGCGCGCGGGGCAGGCGTTCATCGAGACGGCGCCCATTGGCGCCGCGACGACGGGGCTGGCCATCAATGCCCCCTCCCGCTTCGCCGTATTGCCCGACTTCTTCGCCGATGACATCGTGGTGGACGCGACGGAACTGCCCGTGGCCAGGGGCGAGCTGCCAAGCGAGAACTTCCTCATCCATCTCCTGCCCGACCAGCAGGCGCTCGTGATGGCCGTGTGGGACGTGCGGGGCGACGACGTGGAGGTGACGCTCGCGGGCGAGGGGAATCAGCGGCGGATCACCGCCTCCGAAATCCGCTTCGGCCCCAAAGGCAGAACCTGGGTCGCCGCGCTCGACGCCCCAGGCATCTGGCACGTCCGCGACCTGGCGAAGGACGACGCGGGCAAGATCGCCAAGCTCGACTGGAAGCCGCCCTTCCCCGCCCAGTGGCGCATGGACTGGCGCCGCGAGGATGGGCTGACCGACAGTTGGGAGATTGTCGCCCAGCGCAGCGACGGCAACTTCGTCAAGCACTGGCTCGGAAGAGCCGACACCGTTCCCGCCAACCGCAAGCGGTGGACGACCGTGCTCGGCAGCTTCCTCTACCCCTGCTGGATTGACAAGCAGGGCGAGGCACACATCCAGCCCCTTGCCAAGCCCTATCGCTGGGTCGGCCCGGCCATCATCTATCCTCTCAGCCGCACCAGCGGCACGCCCCTCGACCGCTTCACCGTCCTTGACGTCGTGCGGAACACCCTCGGCGTGGGGCCGTGCGAGTACATCCTGGACGTCGAGGGGCAGCAATCGCACTACAAGGGGCGGGCCACGTGCGCCAACCGCGACACCCTCAATCCCATCTACCAGCGCGGCGAGCAGAAGAAGCGCCGCGACGAAATCCTCCGCTCCCTCGACGAGGTCATGGTCTTCATCCGCCACATCCGCGGACGCATCCAGGCATATGTGGACTTCGGCCACGACCTGCTCAAGTACCTCGCCCAGCAGAAGCAGGCCCACCCCGAGCTCGCCGCCCGCATCGGAGAGCTGGAGAAGCTCACCGCGATGATTGACGAGTATGTGGCGAAGCGGCGGGCCGAGATCAAGACGCCGGACGAGGCGCAGGCGATGGTGGACGCCTTCCGCAAGACGATGCTCGACTATGAGGGCAAGGATGCCTTCGAGCGCTGCAAGAAGTTCACCGCCGCCATCGTGGAGATCGGTGGGAGCCAGGACGAGCTCGTCGGCGAGTGCCGCCTCGTGGCGAGACTCGTCCGCCAGCGGGCCGGGCTGCTCATGGCCCTCGAGCCCAGGATGGGCGCGGTCGCACGCGAGGCCCGCGCCCGCGCGCAAGAGGTCCTCCGCAGCCCCGCCGGGCACGAGGGCGCACGCCACTGAGCAAGGAAGGCAGGAAGAGGGCATCTATAAGGAAGGCAGAAAGAGGGCATCCATAAGGAAGGCAGGAATGCAGGAGAGGAGCGGGAGGAATCTGGGGTGGCTCTGCCTGCTGCTCCTGGCAGGCTGTGGGGAGAGCGATGCGCCGCAGGCGCCTGCGCCGGCCATCAAGGCCATCGCCACCAAGAGCGGCATCGAGATGGTGCTCATCCCGGCCGGGGAGTTTGTGATGGGCGATGAGGCGGGGGCGGACGACGAGCGCCCGGCCCACAAGGTGCAGCTCAGCGCCTTCTACATTGATCGCCACGAGGTCACGCAGCAGGCATACGCCGCCCTGATGGGCAAGAACCCCGCCGAGGCATCGAAGGAGGGCAAGGCCAACAAGTTTGCCGGCCCCGACAAGCCGGTCGTGCGCGTGAGCTGGCTCTTCGCCACCCGCTTCTGCACCAACCGATCGCTGCGCGAGGGGCTCAAGCCCTGCTACAGGGAGACAGCCGAAGGGGTCGAGTGCGACCTCGCCGCCGACGGCTACCGCCTGCCCACCGAGGCCGAATGGGAATACGCCTGCCGCGCGGGCTCGGCGGCGCGCTACTCCTTCGGCAGCAACGCGGCCAAGCTCCCCGACTTCGCGTGGTTCGCTGACAACGCCGGCGCCGCGACCCATCCCGTCGGCCACAAGCAGCCCAATGCCTGGGGGCTTTTCGACATGCACGGCAACGCCGCAGAGTGGTGCCACGACGTCTACTCCGCCGACTACTACCGGACCAGCGAGGCGAAGGACCCGCGCGGCCCGAGGGCCGGCGAGGAGCGCGTCCTGCGGGGCGGGAGCTGGAAGTCGAGCGCCGATGCCTGCCGCAGTGCCGCGCGCGCATCCGAGGCCCCCGGCCTGGCCGACGTCTGCTTCGGCTACGAGCAGTACGGCTTCCGCTGCGTCCGCCGCGCCCCCTGACCCGGGCCAGTTCGCCCGCGGCGAGTGGCTGACGCGCCCCCAGTTTCCGGTCGCTCGGTCTGTCCAGCCCCGAAGGGGCGAACTACGATAGCCCAGGGCGAAGCGAAGCCCTGGGAAGATGGGCCATTCCCTCCCGAAGGTTCCAATACCTTCGGGAGGGTAGGGGTTAGGCGCGGTGGCAGGGTGGGGCGTTACCCTCCCGAACGTATTGGAACGTTCGGGAGGGAGGTGGAGTAAGGGCGCAATAGCCCGCGCCTGGGCCCTCTACCTCGCCCTTACAGGGCTGATTCCCTTACAACCCCAGACCCAGGGCTTCGCTTCGCTCCGCCCTGGGCTGTGATAGACCGCCCCTGCAGGGCTCCAAGCCACAAGGCTAACACGACAACGCTACCTTCCCTGGCGCAAGCCCCAAAGAGTCGCCGTTCTGAGCGTAGGCCGCCGCTGGGCGCCCGAAGTCGAAGGGTCTTTCGGGCGTGGTCCGTTTCGGACACCACGGGGGGGAAGCGCGGGTAGGGGCAGGTCCCTGTGCCTGCCCCTTTGTAGTGTGGGCATCAGCCCGCACCACGGGGCGACGGGCGGGCACGGGGACCCGCCCCTACCTGCGGGCCCGATGGGCGGGCACGGGGACCCGCCCCTACCTGCGGGTCTGATGGGCGGGCACGGGGACCCGCCCCTACCTGGCGTCCGAAACGGGCTACGCCCCAATCTTCCTTTGGCTTGTGTCCGGTTACGCAGTGTAGCCCTCAACCACAGGCTCCGCGCGCACAGAGATTGTTCGCTCCGCCCACCGGGAGGTGGGCTCGGCTCAGAGTGACATGTGGGTGTGGCGTATCTGCTGTGCTGACAAGTAGTTATCCGCTTTGGAGCAAGAGAATACAGCGTTGTAGTGCTAAGAGCGTCCAAGAGAATGAACTCGGAGCGGCCCTCTTCCTGGAGCCATTGTTTGTGGCGCGGCCTTCAGGCCGTATCCGGCGCGTACGGGCTAAAGCCCGCACTACGAACTGCCTCATTCTCTTGGACGCTCTAGCAAACTGGGGGCGTGTCAGCGGCGAGTGGGTGTTGACTCCGGGCGGATGCCTGCTATACTCTAGAAGCGGTGGAGGACCGGGAGAAGACGAGGAGGAGGCGAGATGGCGGGCGGAACACCCAGGGCGCTGGGGAGCACGTTGTTGGCCGCGCTGATGGTCCTCCAGGCCGCGAGCGCCGAGGCGGCGCCCTGGGGCGTGCTCTTCGACCACGGCGGCCTCTTCGACGAGACCCGCAGCCTGCGCGCCGTGCAGCTCTCGGCCGACGAGGCCACGCTCTACATCGGCTGGCTCCACGGCCCAGCCCAGCGAGGCGTCTGGCGCCTCGATGCGCACACCTATGGAACCGTGCTCAGCACCTACGACCTGGGGACCATCCAGGCCAACGCGATCGCGACTGACGACCGGGGCTACGTCTACATCGGGTATGGGGAGAACGGCGGCGGGCTGATGGAGATTCGCAACGCCACGCTTGCCAGCCAGATCGCCGGCCCGTTCACCGGGGGCAACACGACCGACGTCGAGGGGCTCGACATCTGGAAGGATGGGGCGAACAACTACTTCCTCTATGTCTCACGGATGAATGGAGTGGTCGAGCGCTACGACGTGAACGATCCGAGCGCCCCGGCGCTCGACACGTCCTGGGCCACCGGCGGGGTGTTCACGGTCAACGACCGCCAACTGCGCGGGCTGGCCCTCGACGGCGCCGGCACCCTCTTCGTCGCCCAGCGCGACACCTCGGACGACGACCGCGTGGGCTACGTCTACCGCATCAGCCCCTCCCTGGACATGACCTCCATCGAGGTCACTGGCGCAATGGACGTTGCATTCTACGGGGGAAACATCTACGTCAGCCAGTACCTGGGCTTCGATTCCGCCATCCAGGTCTTCCGGGCCGACGACCTCTCCTACGTGGAGACGATTCTCACAGGCATTGCTCGGCAAGAGGATGACTGGGGTTACTCGGGGCTGGACATCGGCGAGACGGGCGGCTGGTTCTACATGAGCGACCAGTGGTACGACGTCGAGGGCACCGGCCCGGACAAGCAGTACCACGACCGCATCCTCACGACCTTCCCCATCGAGCAAGGCGAGCCGATCCCCGAGCCTGGCACGCTCGCGCTGCTCGCGGCGGCCGGGCTGGGCCTCGTTCGCCGCTCGGCGGCCTCACGGCGCCCTGGGCTGGCCGCAGGGCGCCGCCGCAGGACTCAACCGGGATGATCGCTGGCCGCGCGTTCGCCATCGTCGGCGCGGGGATGGCCGGGCGCTCGCTGGCCGCGGCGCTCCACGCGCGCGGCGCGCGCGTGGCCGCCATTGCCAGCCGGTCGCTGGAGTCGGCGCGTCAGGCGGCCGAGCTTGCCGGCCGCCCCCTGGCGACCACCGACCCCGCGGAGGCGGCACGCCGAGCCGACGTGGTGGCGCTGAGCGTGCCCGACGACGCCATCGCCGAGGTCTGCCGCCGCGTGGCTGACGGCGGCGGCTTCCGCCGGGGCGCCGTGGCGCTCCACCTGAGCGGCGCGCTCGGCTCCGAGGCCCTCGCCGCGGCCCGGGCCTGCGGCGCGGGCGTCCTGGCCTTTCATCCCGTCCAGACCTTTGCCTCGCCCGATGCCGCGGCCTTCGAGGGCATCGTGTGCGTGCTTGAGGGCGACCGCGCGGGGGTCGCGCTGGGCGCTGCGCTTGCGCGGTTCCTCGGCGCCGTCCCCGTGGAGATTCGCCCCGAGGACAAGCCGCTCTACCACGCGGCGCTCTCGGTGGCCTGCAACTATCTGGTGACGCTGGCCGACGTCGGCGCCGGCCTCCTTGCCGAGGCCGGGCTGGGCGAGGGCGCGCTCCGAGCGCTCCTGCCGCTCCTGCGCGGGGCGGTGGAGAACCTGGAGCGCGTCGGTCTGCCCGCCGCGCTCACGGGGCCGATAAGCCGCGGAGACCTTGCCACGCTGCGGGCGCACCTTGAGGCCCTGGCCCGCCGCGCTCCCGCGCTCCTGCCCCTCTACCGCACGCTGGGGCTGCACACGGTTGCGGTCGCCGAGCGTAAGGGCACGGTGAGCGCCGCTCAGGCTGCCGCCATGCGCGAGCTGCTGGGAGGGCCCTGACGCGCTACCCGCCGAGCTTGCGGAGGCCGTTCGTGCACACGACCTCGACCGTGGGGCGGTCGGCGTAGGGGCGGTTGTTCCCCGCGCCCGATGCCTCCTGGCGGGCCTCGAGGTTGGCCGGGTGCCAGAGGTGGTAGGCGATGGCGCGGGTGTGAAGGGGCACGGGGCGGTAGCCGCCGAGCACCAAGCGGTTCCGCAGGTCCGAGTCCTCCTGGCCATAGCCGACAAAAGTCTCGTCCAGGCCATTCACCGCCTCGAGGGTCTCCCGATTGATTGCGAAGTTGCCGCCCCAGATTCTCGGCCTGCCGATGCCGAGGGCTGCGTGGAGGCGGCTCTGCCAGTATCGTGCGCGCAGGCGTTTGCGCGCCCCCGGCGCGAGGCTGGCGCTCTCGGCAGCCTCGGCCAGGAGGTCTTGCGGCTTCAGGCCGTCGGCCGCTGCGAGGGCGCGGCGGGAGAACGCCTCGGTGAGCTTGAGCACGCCGCCGAGGTAGAAGGCGTTGGGTCGCGCGTGCTCGGCGTAGACGCGCAGAAGCTCACGGGTGGGAAGGCAGTCGCTGTCGAGGAAGACCAGCAGGTCGCCGATGGAGTTGCGCGCCCCCTCGTTGAGGGCGAAGGCCCGCCGATAGCGCTGGTGCTCGTGCCAGACGTGGCGGAGCTCGACGTCCGCCCGCGTCCGCCTGGCCTCCTCGATGACGTCGGGCGTGGCGTCGGTTGAGCCGTCGTCGCTCACCACGATCTCCCACGGCCCGGCGTAGTCGGCCTCCAGCAGGCAAGCGAGGCACAGGCGCAGGTAGTCGGCCCGGTTGTAGGTGACGACGACTACCGAGAGCCTGCCTACTCCCCTTTCCTGCATTCCTGCCTTCCTTATTGCGCTCTGTTCTTCACTGCCTCACCGTAACCTTAGGCGCCTTGACGAAGTCATCGTAGAGCCTCTGGACCTCCTCGACCGCGAGGGGCTCTGGGGCTTCGCGGACGAAGATGCGGTAGCGGAGCGTCAGCGGCTCGTCGGCCTTGAGCGTGGCCTTCGGGAAGGCCCCGAACCGCCCGTACTTGCGGTTGGCCGAGTAGACGGTGCCCTTGGGATTGCCCGGGTGATTGAGGTGGGCGACGTTGAAGCGCGCCTCGCCGAGCTTGAAGGACAAGGCGGCCCAGGGCATATCGAGCGTGCCCTTCGTCCCCTCCTTCATTTCCGGCGGGAGCACGTATCTAGTCTCGGCCTGCGCCTTGTTGACGTCGGGGTGGGCGCGGAACTGCATCCCCGCGTGCTCAGGGTCGCCGTCGAGCTGGACCTCTCCCACCTGCGAGCGCAGGGTCGAGACGAAATCGAGGAGCAACTCGGGCTTGCTCTGGCGCCAGACCGTGATGGTGCGCTCCTCGAAGATGGCCGGCTTGCCGTCGGGCAGCTCCCAGTTGACCTCGGCGGTCATGCGCCCCAGCACCGGGCCGGCGAGCGTGGCGATGGGCTTCTCGATCCGCTGCCACACGGCGCGGACGTGCCAGAAGTCATAGCTCTTGCCGTCGGGCAGCTTCGTGCGGCTCCAGCCGATGAAGAGGCCGCGGTGGTGGGGGAACGGCTCGCCGCCTGGGCTGGTGATGAGCCTCTCGCCCTTGGAATCGAAGACGTGGGTGAACGGCTTGGCGGTGGGGAAGCGCAGCTTCGGGTCGGGGTTGAACTCATACATCAGGCGCGTCACCTTGCGTCCCTCGAAGCTCAGGTCGAGGTGCTTGCCCTTCTCGTCCTGGAAGGCGAAGCCCGTGGGCGGCGCCTCGGCCTTCTGGATTGTGGCTTTGTAGGTCGCCTTCTCGCCCCTCTTGAGCGAGACGAGCCAGCACAGGAGCGTGGAGCCCCTCTCGGCGCCGGGCACGAGCTGGCCGGGCGCCTTGCCGCTTGGGCCTTCCACCTCCACGGCCACGTCGGGTGCGGGCGACGCCGCCAGGGTGATCGGCGCGCACACGGGCGTCTCCACCCGGTCGCTCTCCCCTGCCTCAACCTCCAGCGTCACCTCCGCCGCACGAGCCGGGAGGGCAAGCAGAGCCAGGAGGGCGACAGACATGGCCAGCCTTCTCGCAGCCATCACGGTCTCCTCTGATGGCGTAAATGGACTGAAGGACTGCTGAGGCAAGCACGCGGCCTCAGCCGTGCAAGGACTCGACGTAGCGCTCGACGGCTTTCCCGAAGACCTGGAAGACGTTGGCTGCCGCCTCAAGCCCGGGCTTGATTTGGTCCCACTGGAAGCGGAAGCCGTAGCCGTGGTGGACGACGTGGCAGAGCCTGCGGTATGGGGCAAGGCTCGCCTCCAGGGATGCATCAATGAGTAACGGCAGGCCCTCGTGGGGCGGGTCGCAGAAGCCTTTGAGCAGTTCGAGGTGCCAATTGGGGCCTGACGGTATGGGGAGATTGCGAAAGAGGCGGATGCGTTTGAGGACGTTCTCGACCCCGTTGTAGAAGTTGGCCAGGAAGAGGCTGGCAGCGGCGACCTCGCGGGTCGTGGGAGCGCGCCCCGGGGTGTCGCGCAAAAGCGAGGCCACTTCGGCCAGGGTCTTCTCGATGGCATCGAACTCGAGCTCGATCTCCTCTCGGAGCTCAGTCAGCTTCATAGATCACCCGCCCGAGGCGCAGGATGCGCTGTGAGAACTTGTCGCCAGGGGAGAGCGGCACCAGGTCCACGTTGACGCCCAGTTCCTCCTCGAGCCGCGCGCCCAGCCGGAAGATGTCCCACCCGTTAACCCCCTCGCAGGCGAGGTCCACGTCGCGCGCGGTCTCCGGCGCGTCGAGCGCGGAGCCGAAGAGAATCAGCCTCTTGACTCCGAACTGGCGGGCCGTGGCAACGCACCGCTCGATGAGCGCATCGGGGATGCTCACATTCTGGCCCTTTCGTTGCTCGTCTCGCCCAAGCTCATTATGCGCCGGCTCCAATCAGCACGCAAACGCCGGCTCAGATCTCAGCCACCTCTACCGTGCGCTGCTCCTCGATGGAGCGGACCACGGCCTCGATGATCTGGGTGGTGGCGAGGCCGTCGTCGGCGGTGACGACGGGCGGCCGGCCGTCGAGGATGCAGTCAACGAAATGATAGATGGGCATGGGGACGAAGCCCTCGGGGACGCCGAAGGCGTCGAGGAGGCCAACGGTGAAGGGGGTCTCGAACCGCTGCGGGCCGGCCAGGCGCAGGCCCTGCTCGGTGCAGTTGATCTGCGCGGTGCTCTTGGAGCCGACGAGGCTCATCTGGAAGTCGATCAGCGTGGGCCAGCTCTTGGGGAGTATCCAACAGGTCTCGAAGGTGACGAAGCAATCCTCGAAGGTCACAGTGGCCTGGATGGCATCGTAGGTGTCGGCGCCGCGGCGCTTGAGGAGCTCGCGGCGGGCGTGGGCGGTGACGCGGAGCGCCCGCTGCCCGCCGATGAGCCAGCGCATCACGTCCACGACGTGGGGCAGGAGGAACCACTGCGGGCCGCTCTTGCCCGCCCAGGCGAGCATGCCGAAGGGGATGGTGTGGGGGTTGGCGAGGCGGATGTAGCCCATGACGGGCTTGCCGAGCTCGCCGGCGTCAATGCGTCCCTTGAGGGCGAGGAAGGGGGGGTTCCAGCGGTTGTGGAAGTCCACCATCACCGTGCGGCGGGCCTTCTTGGCGGCGGCTACGATCTGGCGGGCCTCGGCGGTCGAGGTCGTCATCGGCTTTTCGATGAGGAGGTGCTTGCCCGCGGCCAGGAGCGCGAGGGCGGGCTCGGTGTGGGCGAAGTCAGGCGTGGCGATGGAGACGGCGCGGATGCTCCTGTCGGCGGCCAACTCGTCGAGAGAGCGGGCGGCCTTGACGCCGTACTTGGCGGCGATCTCTTTCGCCCGCGCCGCGTTGAGGTCGTAGACCGCCACGCATTCGGCGCCCGGGCAACTGGCGTAGGCCTTCACGTGGTTCTCGCCGAAGAGGCCGCAGCCGACGACCGCGGTCTTGAGCAGCTTCATGCGCCATCTCCTGAGCCGCGATAGGACCTATAGGACCTATAGGACCCATAGGTGCTATGCGATGAAGTAGAACCACACATGCGTCAGCGCGGCGGCGTAGATGCCGGCGACGATGTCGTCGAGCACGATGCCCCAGCCGGCATTGAGCCGCTCGGCGCGGCCGGCGGGGCAGGGCTTGATGATGTCGCAGATGCGGAAGAAGATGAACGCCGCGAGGGCGACCTTCCAGCGCGGCAGCGCCCACAGCAGCGGCGTGACGCCCACGAGGGCGAAGAGCTGTCCTGCCGCCTCGTCGAGGACGAATTGGCGCGGATCGCGGTCCTTGTAGTGCACCTGCGCCCAGTGGCCGATGGCGATGCCGATGAGGGCGAAGAGGACGCCCGCGCCGCCAGCGACCAGGCTCAGATGAAGCCCGTCGAACTGAAGTGCGGCGATGAGGTAGAGGGCAACGGCCCCCAGGCTGCCCACCGTGCCGGAGGCGAATGGGAACTCGCCCAGGTAGAAACAGCTCGCCGCCCATTCACGCACGCGGTCCATCGGCCTCCTCTCGCCCCGGCTGCTTGCGCCCCACCCTGGCTTCCAGATCGTACCCAGCCGCATCCGTGATCTCCACGTTGACGAATTGCCCCGCCGCGAGGCGGCGGCCGCGGACCCTGATCACGCCGTCCACGTCAGGCGCCTCGGCGTAGCTGCGGCCTGCAAACAGGCCCCCGCCGAGCCGACGGTCCAGCACCACCTCCACCACCGAGCCGACCCGCGCCGCGGCCTTGCGGAAGGCGATGGCCTGCTGGCGCCGCATCACCTCGTCGTAGCGGGCCGCCCGCACCTCCGGCGGCACCGCGGGCTCCTCCGTCGCCGCGCGCGTGCCGTCCTCCTCGGAGTAGACGAACGCTCCGAGGCGGTCGAACTGCGCGGCGTCGAGGAACTCGAGCAGCTCGGCGAAGTCCCCATCCGTCTCGCCAGGATACCCCACGAGCACGGTCGAGCGCAAGACGACATTGGGGATTCGCTCGCGGAGGCGGGCGATGAGGGCGGCCATCGCGGCCCGAGTGGTGCCGCGGCCCATGCGCCCCAGCACCGCGTCGCTCGCGTGCTGGATCGGGATGTCAACATAAGGACACAGCTTTGGGGTGGAGGCGAACGCCTCGATGGCCGCCTCGTCGAAGTGGGCGGGATGGGCGTAGAGCACGCGGAGCCAGCGGACGCCCTCGACGTCCGCGAGCTGGCCGAGGAGCATGGGCAGCGAGCGACGGCGGTAGATGTCCACGCCGTAGCTCGTGGTGTCCTGGGCGATCAGGATGAGCTCGCGGCAGCCGTCGGCCGCAAGCTGTCGGGCCTCGGCGAGGCAGACCTCGAGGGGCTTGCTGCGCAGCGGCCCGCGGATGAGCGGGATGGCGCAGTAGGCGCAGCGGTTGTCGCAGCCCTCGGCGATGCGCAGATAGGCGTAGTGGCGCGGCGTGATGCGGAGGCGCGCCCCCTCGTCGCGGAACTCCCTCGCAAGCGGGTCAAGGCGTATGAGTGGCTCGCCCCCGGAGCGCGCCAGCAGCTCGGCCGCCACCTGGGGCACCTGGCGCGGCTCGGCGATGCCCACCCAGGCGTCCACGGCGGGGAACTCGCGGCTCAGCTCGCGCCCGTAGCGCTCGGCCAGGCACCCCGCCACGATGACCGCCCGGCAGCGCCCCGACCGCTTGAGGCGCAGGGCCTCGGCGATGGCCTCGAGCGACTCGCTCTTCGCCGCCTCGATGAAGCCGCAGGTGTTGACCACCACGGCGTCGGCATCGGCCGGGTCGCCGCACACCAGCCAGCCCCCCTCCGCCGCCGCGCCCAGGATGCGCTCGGAGTCCACCTCGTTCTTCGCGCACCCGAGGCTGATCAGCCCAATCCCGTAGCGTTGCGTGCGCGCCATGAGCGGCTCCGTCGCCTACCAGCCTGGGTTGCGGGAGACGAATGGCGGCTCGGGCTTGAGCTGGTCGGCGAGGGCCTTGGCAGCATCGATCCCGGCCTGGTCGCCGAAGCAGGCGAGCCAGACAGCGCCCTCGGCCCCCGCTACGCCGCCCGCGGCGATCGGCACGGCCTCGACGCCGCAAAGCGTCCGCAGGGCCTCCACCTCCGTGAAGATGTCGCCCTGGATGGGCCACAGCGACGGACCGGCTCCGCCCTCGGCCGCCAGACGGCGGGCCGCCTCGACGATGGAGACGGGTATTTCCTTCTCCAGCCCTATGGGGATGAGAAGGTGGATGCGGCGCGCGACGAGAGTGCCGATGACGGCCCCAAGCGTGCCGCCGGTGGGGTGGCCGATGAGCAGCCCGGCGAAGCCGGCGGAGTAGTTGAGAGCGTTAGCTCCCTTGATGAAGACGTCGCCCGCCCGCATCTCGGCCACCGCGCCCGTCGCGCTTGCCCCCTCGGCTGGCTTGCCCTTCACCAGCACCACATCGGGCAGGTCGGCGGCGAGCAGCCCATCGCGCTTGACGCCCGCGGGCAGCACCTGGCCGAGAACGTAGCGGTGCTTCTCGATCGGCTGCCCGAGAATCTCCTCCACCACGTAGGCGTTTGTGCCCCCCTTGGCGATGGCCACGATGCCGTTGGCCAGGGCCTCCCGCACCGGGGGGTGCTTGGCCACACCCTTGGCGATGAGACGCTTGGACTGCCCCACGGTGAGCACCATATCCAGTCGCATGCTCGCGTCCTCCGGAGCCTGGAGAATGAGGCCGCCGGGCAATTGTAGTGGAATCCCCGTGCGGCTGCAAGGCATGGAAGCCGGGCGGCACTCAAGGTCGGCCCCCGGCCCGGTGGCGGCAAGGCTCGCAAGGGGGGCTGGCCGCCATTGGAGGCTCGGGCGACTGTGGGGAGGGGGTGCACCCCGCCCCCAGAATGCGGACTCAGATTGCCAGAAGGGGCCCCCTGAAGGTGTGGCAACCTGGCGGGAGGCTGCGCAAAAAAGTGCTTGACAAGCGGGCGATGGTTTGGTAGAATGCCTATCGGTTTAGTCAAGATGGAGCCGAGATGTTCATTTCGCAAAAATGCCAGTACGCAATCAGAGCGGTGTTCGAGCTCGCCAAGCGCCACGGCAGAGGGCCGGTGCGGATTGCCGACGTGGCGGAGGCGCAGGACATCCCGGTGCGTTTCCTCGAGGTCATCCTCAATCAGCTCAAGCAGGGCGGCTTCGTGGCCTCGCAGCGCGGCAGCAGGGGTGGCTACCTGCTGGCGCGTCCCCCAGCCGAGCTCACCGTGGGCGACGTCATCCGCTTCGTTGAGGGGCCGCTGGGGCCTGTCGTGTGCGCGATGGGCGGCTCGCAGACGGATTGCCGCCTCCACGGAAACTGCGTCTTCCTCCCAATGTGGGAGAGGGTCAAGGCCGCCGTGTCGGGGGTCTACGACCAGACGACGTTCCAGACCCTTGTGGAGCAGGAGGCGCGAAGGTGCGAGGAGTATGTGCCGGCGTACGCGATCTAAGTGCCGACGCGGTTGGCACTTGGAGCGGGTTCCCCGGGAGCCTCCCGGCCGGTGCCACGGCGGCTGACGGGCCGGCAAAGGCGTGTGCCCATACGGGCGCGCCGGTGCAGGGTGAGCGAGCCGCCGAGGCGGGCCGTCCTTTTTTGGGCCGCTATCTCGACCATCCCAGTCGGCATAGTCGGCCACCCAAGAGGGCAAGCGTGGAATCACACCTCCGCAGCATTGCCAAGGCCGTCAGTTGGCGCATCGGCGGAAGCATCTTCACCGCCCTGATCGCCTGGGTCCTCACCCACGAGGCCGCCACTGCCACCGCAATCGGCCTTGCCGACATGGTGGTGAAGATCGTCGCGTTCTACGTCCATGAGCGGCTCTGGGAGCGCATCCCATTCGGTCGGCCCAGACCGCCCGAATACGAGATCTGACACAAGGAGAGAGTGCATGGCAGTCACAGCGGTGCGGGAGGACATCAAGCGGCTTGTGGACACACTGAACTTCGCCGAAAAGGTCGAGCGCTCCCTCGACCTCATCAGCGATGCTTACATGGAGTTCGGTGACCGCCTCGTGGTCGCCAACAGTCTCGGGAAGGACTCCTGCGTGGTGTGGCACCTGGCCAAGCGGGTGAGCCCCGACATCCGCGGCTTCATCGTCACCACCCGCCACAAGCCGCCCGAGACCGTGGCCTTCATGCACCAGATGGTCGCGCGCTATCCCGAGCTGCGCGTCTTCCGCAGCGACGCGGAGATACCCGACCGCCTTTACGAGACCGACCCAGACCGCTGCTGCGACATCCTGAAGGTCCAGCCCACCCGTCGGGCGATCGAGGAGATGAACGTCGCCTGCTGGGTGACGGGCCTGCGCTGCACGGAAGGGCGGACGCGCACCGACTATCGGGAGATCGAGGAGCGCGACCCCGGCCTCATCAAGCTCAACCCCATCCTCATCTGGTACGAGCGCGAGGTCTGGGAGTACCTCGCCCTCTTCCAGGTGCCCGTCAATCCCCTCTACGCCCAGGGGTATCGCTCGCTGGGCTGCTCGCCGTGCACGCACATCTCGAGCAGCCCCGACGAGCGGGCGGGACGCTGGATTGGCACCAGCAAGTGCGGAGGCGAGTGTGGCATCCACACCCGCCCCCTGAAGGCCAACTATCAGATCTGACGGAATGGACGCGACGTGAAGACTGAAGGGCTGAATGGCGAGGTGCGTGTCTTCTCCGCCAGGGCCTGCGCCGCTCCCCTGGAGCGCGCCGCGGCAATCTTCGAGACGCGCACGGCCACGCGCGTCGCCATCAGTGTGTGCAGCCGCCACTGCGCGCAGCCCGTGGCCGAGGAGGCCGTCGGCCAGGCCGGTGGCCACGACTTCCTCGATGAGATCGCCGAGGCCGGCGTCCACGACCTCGCCATCGGGGGCGCCGAATACCTGCTCGACGATGGCGAGGTGCGGGGCATCGTCGTGCGCGGCGAGCGGCGCACCATCGCCTGCCGCTGCTCCGCACTCATCGTGCCCGCGGGCAACCCCGCGGGCATCCGCCGCGTGGAGGACCTCGCCCGGCCAGGCCTCCGTGTGGGCATCTCCGTGCTCGACTGCCTCAAGGGGCTTTGGGAGGACGTTGCCGCGCGCCTCGGGCTCCTCGAGGGGATTCGCCGCAACATCGCCTTCCGCGCAAACGGCTGCATCGCCATCGTCGAGGCCGTCGCGGGGCGCAAGGTGGACGCCGCATTTGGCTGGAGCGCCTTCGAGCACCTGGCGCCGGGCCGCATCGAGCTCGTGCCCCTGCGGCCCGCCGAGCGGCTCCTGCGCGGCACGGGCGTGGGCCTCCTGAGCTTCGCCCGCAACCCAGAGGCCGCGAAGCAGTTCATGAACTTCCTGACTTCCCCCGAGGCGCGGGCCTGCTACGAGGACCTCGGGTGGGTCGTGCCGAGCCGAGGGGCAGAGGAGATGATGCGATGAAGGTCTACGCCGACATCACGCGGCTGGTAGGGAACACGCCCCTGGTGTGGCTGAACCGAGTGGCGGCGGGGCTTCCCGCCCGCATCGCCGCCAAGCTCGAGTTCTACAACCCGGCCTCCAGCGTCAAGGACCGCATCGGGCTCTCGATGATCGAGGCCGCCGAGCGCGCCGGGAGGATCGGCAAGGACACGATCATCCTGGAGCCGACCTCGGGCAACACAGGCATCGCCCTGGCCTTTGTGTGCGCGGCGCGCGGCTACAAGCTCGTCCTCACCATGCCCGAGAGCATGTCCGAGGAGCGCCGCCGCATCCTGCGCGCCTTCGGGGCCGAGATCATCCTCACCCCCGCCGCCGAAGGGATGCCGGGCGCCGTCAAGCGCGCCCTCGAGCTCGCCGCCGACAACCCACGCTACTTCATCCCACAGCAGTTCGAGAACCCCGCCAACCCCGAGGTCCACCGCCGCACGACCGCCGAGGAGATCTGGCGCGACACGGATGGGCAGGTGGACATCCTGGTATGCGGCGTGGGCACGGGCGGCACGATCACCGGCGTGGCCGAGGTCATCAAGGCGCGCAAGCCGGCCTTCAAGGCCATCGCCGTCGAGCCCGCCGAGTCGCCGGTCCTCGCAGGCGGCAAGCCAGGCCCCCACGGCATCCAGGGGATCGGCGCGGGATTCGTCCCAAAGGTCCTCAACCTCGCGGTTGTGGACGAGGTGATCCACGTGGAGACGGGCGATGCGAAGCGGTGCGCGTGCGCCCTGGCCCTCAAGGAAGGCATCTTCGCCGGCATCTCTTCGGGCGCCGCCCTCCGCGCTGCTCTCACCGTCGGCGCCCGCCAGGAGAATCAAGGCAAGCTCATCGTCGTCATCCTGCCCGACACCGGCGAACGCTATCTGACGACCGACACCTTCTCGTGGAGCACCAGGTCCCTCATCGAGGCGGCTCCGGTCGGAACGTTCCCGGCGCCCCCCGAGCGGGCCGCGGTGCGATGACCAGGAGGCCACGGCAAAGGAGAACACAAGCTGTGCTCGTGGCCCCGCCTTCTGTCACGTGGCCCCCTTCCCGGCCCGGGGTGCTACACTGGCGGGGCCACGAGCCTCTTCACCAGCAGGACCTATGGGTCCCATAGTTCCTATCGAGCTAAGGAGCGGTCCTTCATGGCCACAGAAAGCACCCCGCTGTTCTTCAAAGCGGGCGAGAAAGATGTCACGCGGGCGATCGTCCACGCGTTCGCCAAGCAGTTCGAGGAGTACGTCGAGAGCGACGTGCTCATCGCGGGCGCGGGGCCCAGCGGGCTGATGTGCGGCAAGGCCCTGGCCGAGCGCGGCCTCAAGGTGCTCATCGTCGAGCGCAACAACTACCTCGGCGGCGGCTTCTGGATCGGCGGCTACCTGATGAACAAGGTGACGGTGCGCGAGCCGGCCGACAAGGTGCTTGACGAGCTCGGCGTGCCCCACACGCTGGTTTCAGAAGGGCTCCACGTGGCCGATGGGCCGCACGCCTGCTCCAAGCTCATTGCCGCCGCCTGCGACGCCGGCGTGAAGTTCGCCAACCTCACCATCGTGGACGACGTGGTGCTGCGCCAGGGCGGCCGCGTGGCCGGCCTAGTGGTGAACTGGAGCCCCGTGCGCTCGATGCCCCGCGAGATCACGTGCGTGGACCCCGTGGCGATGGAGGCCAGCGTGGTGATTGACGCGACCGGGCACGATGCGGCCGTGGTGAGCAAGCTGGCCGACCGCGGCCTCATCGAGGTGCCCGGCTGCGCGCCCATGTGGGTCGAGCGCTCCGAGGACGCCGTGGTGGAGCACACGGGCGAGGTGAGGCCCGGCCTCATTGTCATCGGCATGGCCGTCTCGAGCGTCTTCGGCCTGCCGCGCATGGGGCCGACTTTTGGCGCCATGCTGCTCTCGGGCCAGCGCGGCGCCCAGGTGGCGCTCGCCCAGGTCGTCCAAGGGTGCGGATAGCCTTCTTTGGGGCACCGGGCGGCGCCCCGCGTCTGAAAGGAGTCTGGTCTTGAAACTGCTCAAGGCGTGTATTGGCGTGATGCTCGTGCTATCGCTGGCGGTCGCCTCCAGCGGGTGCTCGATGTCGAGCTGCCCAATCCATCGGCTGCTCCTCGGCAGCAAGAAGGCGCAGGCGCCAGGCCCGCAGACCACGTGTCCCATCATGGGCGGCAAGATTGACCGCAAGCTCTTCGTGGATTACGAGGGCAAGCGCATCTACGTGTGTTGCTCGGACTGCGTGCCCATGGTCCGCCAGGACCCTGCGAAGTACGTCAAGCAGCTCGAGGACGCGGGCGTGGTGCTCGAGAAGGCGCCCGCCGCGAAACCCTGAGCGCGACTGAGGAGCCCCCATGGCGGCGCCGGGTCTCGAAATGCTGGTGCTCTACGACGGGGTGGCACAGCCGTGGTTCTCAGCGTTGGCCGTGCGCGACTACCTGGCCGCCTGGCTGCCCTGGCTGGCCCTGGAGCTCCGCCCCGACCCCTTGCGCCACGCACTCGCCGCCGTGCGCGACGAGGCCCGCCGCGAGGAGGCCACCGCCGGCCTGGCCGAAGAGCTGTGCCACATCCGCGTCAAGTCGCCTGCCCAGCCGGTGGCGGCGGCGCGGCGGCGGCTACTGGGGCCTGAGCTGGACTTCGAGGCCCGGCTCCTGCGCGGAGTCATCGCGCGCGCCTCGGGCGTAGTCTACGACGGCCTGGAGCTCCAGCGCCTGGCCTTCAACGTCTTGCCCCACTCCGACCGGCACCTGGGCGCCATCCACATCTGGTTCACCCAGCGGCTCATCGCTACCTGGGACGAGGACGAGCGCCGCTATCACGCGCGGGTGAGCGTCTACGGCTTCCCCGCGATCATCTCCACATCAGGCATGGCGGAAGCGCCCGCGCGGGAGCGGGAGCACCATCTCGCTCGACGCCTCGGGGTGCCGATGAGCGTTGCGGGCGCGACCAGCCATCTCACCCATGAGGACCCAAGGGCCACCGACGTGGCCAAAGGCTACGCAATGCAGGCCGTTTTCTACGCCCTCACCGGCGAGCCCTTCTGTGACGACCCCCACTGCCGCCTCTTCAACGCCCACTGGCAGCGCGAGTTACTCGTAGCGCAGCTCGGCGGGACCGACTACTGCCCACGCCACGCCGACATGCTCCACGCCTGGCAGGAACAACGCGCCCCGAAGGAGGCCCTGACATGACCACGCAAGCCGACGCGTGCGCCCCCGCGCGACGCGTGGACCTCACGCGCGAGGTCTGCCCCGCCATCTTTGCCACGGCCAAGCTCCACCTCGACCGGCTGGCGCCGGGCGAGACGCTGGAGCTCGTGCTCAAGGCCGGCGAGGCGCTCCGCGACATCCCGCGCAGCATCAAGGACGAAGGCCACCGCATCGAGGCGGTCCGACGCGAGGGCGACGCCGTGGTCCTCCTCGTCCGCAGAGGCGCGGCGGGAGCCCCAGGCCCGCTCGCCCTCTGCTGCGATGGTGCGGCCTGCTGCTGCTCAAGCGACGACTCGGAGGAAGGAGAACAGACCGATGCCCCTTGACCAGAACATCCAGGACGCCAGCCGCCAGGTGAAGGTGGACGTGGCGGTGGAGGGCAGGACGGGAGAGCTGGACTTCCAGACCCTGAAGACCGGCGGCTTCATCAAGCAGCGCCAGCGCGACAAGTTCACCGTGCGCCTCAAGTGCCCCGGCGGTCGCGTGCCCGTGGCCAAGCTCGCCAAGATCGCTGAGGTCGCCCGACGCTACGGCGGCGACTACGTCCACATCTCCTTCCGCCAGTCCATCGAAATCCCCTACGTGGACTACCGCGACTTCGGCAAGCTCAAGGCCGAGCTGGCCGAGGTGGGCCAGGAGATCGCCTCGTGCGGCCCGCGGGTGCGCGTGCCCACCGCCTGCTCGGGCTGCGAGTACAACCCCAACGGGCTGGCCGACACGCAGGCGGCGGCGGCGCGCGTGTGCGCCCGCTTCTTCGGCTCCGGGAGGCTCGCCCACAAGTTCAAGATATCCTTCTCCGGCTGCCCGATTGACTGCGCGCGGACAAACGAGATGGACCTCGGCTTCCAGGGCGCCGTGAAGCCGCGTTGGAACGAGGCGGCCTGCATCGCCTGCGGCATCTGCGCCCAGGCCTGCCTCGAGGGCGCAATCGAGGCCGACCCCGCGACCGGCAAGCCCGTCTACCACCCCGAGAAATGCCTCTACTGCGCCGACTGTATCCGCGCCTGCCCCAGCGACGCCTGGCAAGCCGAAAAGACCGGCTGGATGGTGCGAGTCGGCGGCAAGCACGGTCGCCACCCCCTCCACGGCCCAAGGGTCGCCGAGTTCCTCCCCGACGAGCGGGTCGAGCCGGTCATAGAGGCCATCCTAGCCTGGTACGAGGCCCACGGCAGGGGGGCCGGCCGCACCCGCATCGGCGCCCTCCTGCTCGACCCCGAGGCCTGGAAGAGCTTCCTTGCCCACCTCCGACCCGTGCTAGGCGAGTGCGCCATCGCGGACCCGCCACCGCCGCGGCGCAACGAAATCCACTTTCTGGAATGACAGTGAAACCCGCTTTCTGGAATGACCGCGAATGACCCGGCAGTTGCGGTCCAAGCTCAATCGGCTACGCAAGATCCTCCGCGACACGGGCGGCTGCGCCATCGCCTACTCGGGCGGCGTGGACAGCTCGCTGCTGCTGGCCGTGGCCGGCGAAGTGCTCGACGGCCGCTGCCTCGCCGTCATCGCCACCTCATCCACCTACGCACAGCGCGAGTGCCAGGCCGCCATCGCCTGGGTCCAGGAGCGCGGCATCCCCCACGCGGTCATAGAGAGCGAGGAACTCGACATCCCCGGCTTCCGCGACAACCCGCCGGACCGCTGCTACCACTGCAAGCGCGAGCTTTTCACCAAGGTGCGCCAGCAGGCGGCTGCCCGCGGGTTGCCCCACGTGGCCGACGGCACGAACGCCGACGATGCGCGCGACTACCGTCCGGGCGGGAGGGCGGCGGCCGAGCTCGGCGTCCTCGCCCCCCTGCGCGACGCGGGCCTCACGAAGGCCGACATCCGCGCCCTCGCACGCGAGGTCTACCACCTCCCAATGGCCGACAAGCCGGCCATGGCCTGCATGGCCTCGCGCTTCCCCTACGGCTCGGCGATCACCCGCGAGAAGCTTGGCCAGGTGGAAGCGATGGAAGCGCTCCTCGCGCGGCTCGGCTTCAAGGTCTACCGCGCGCGCCACCACGGCGCTCTCCTGCGCCTGGAGCTCGGGCCGTCCGAGATAGCTGCCGCGGCACACCCCGAGACCAGCCACGGGATCGTCGAGTTCGCCAAGTCCCTCGGCTTCACCTACGTGACCCTCGACCTGGAGGGCTACCGCACCGGGAGCATGAACGAGACCCTGCGGGCGAGCGGCCCCGCGTCGCTCACCGTCGCACCAGGAGAAGACGACTGATGAGCACGACCAACTACGGCGTGTGCGAGAAATGCCGCAGGCGCATCCCGCTTGCCCACGCCGTCCGCGACGGCAAGGTCTACGTGACCAAGCGCTGCCCCGACTGCGGGGTGACGGAGGCCCTGGTCAGCTCCGACGCCGCCACCTGGCAGCGCAAGCGCGAAATCTGGCAGTACGACGCCAACGCCCCAGTGAGCTGCTCCCTCCGCTGCGACCATTGCGCCCGCGACCATCATCCCAAGATGGTCTTCCTCGACGTCACCAACCGCTGCAACATGAACTGCCCCATCTGCATCGCCAACATTCCGGGGATGGGCTTCGAGTTCAACCCCCCCCTCGACTACTTCGAGCACATCGCCGCCGGCCTCGCCGCGATGGACCCCCCGCCCACCGTGAACCTCTTCGGCGGCGAGCCCACCGTGCGCGACGACCTCTTCGAGATCATTGACGTCCTCCGCAAGCACAAGCTCCACGTGCGGATCGTCACCAACGGCCTGCGGCTGGCCGACGCGGAGTACTGCCAGCGGCTGTGCGCGGCAAGGGTGCCCGTGCTCCTGGCCTTCGACGGCCGCGACCCCGAAATCTACGCCCGCCTGCGCCACAGCCGCGGCGCCTATGAGCAAAAGCTCCGCGCCCTCGAAAACCTCAAACGCTACAGCCAGCGCAAGAACACCATCATGTGCTGCGTCGCCCGCCACATCAACGACCGCCACATGGCCGACCTCATCGCCTTCTGCCACGAGAACCGCGACACCATCGCCGCTCTCCACCTCATCCCCCTCACCGAGACCTGGAAGGAGGGCGAGTTCCAGGCCGACGTCACCACCACCATCGAGGACGTCGAGCAGATCATCTCTGACGCCATGCCCGGCGAGCGGGTCGAGTTCATGTCCGCCGGCCTCGGCAGCTACCTCAAGACCGCCACCGCCTTCTTCGGCTCCCCGCGCCTCGTCTTCGGCGGGGCGCACCCGAACTGCGAGTCCATGACACTCCTCCTCTCCGACGGCGAGCGCTACCGCCCGATGGGGCACTACCTCAAGCGCCCGCTCGACGACGCGGCGCGCGACCTCGTGGCCCTCGGCAAGCGGCTGGCCCCCAGGCTGGCGCGGCTCGACCCCAAGCGGCGCCTCCAGCGCTGGCGCGGCCGCCTCATCGTGCTCGGCGCCATCCTCGGGCCGGCGCTCCGCACCCTCAACCTGCGGCGCATCTTCCGCGGCCACCCCGCTCTCGCCGTCGCACGCATCCTCGGCGGCCTACTCATCGGCCGCAGCCTCAAGGACCAGCTCCGCAAGCACACCACCATCCAGGGCGCACTCCACATGCTCGTCCTCCCCTTCGAGGAGTTCCACTCCATCGAGGGCGCGAGGCTCGACAACTGCCCATCCGGCTTCGTCTACGAGGATCCCGACACCGGCGAGATCAAGACCGTCCCCGTCTGCGCCTGGTCGCTCTACAAGAGCGACATCCAGCGCCGCATCGCCGCCAAGTACGCCGCGGCCCCGGCCCAGACCCCGCAGCCCGCGGCACCCTGCGTCCCACTCGTCCCATAGGTCCCCTGCGTCCTACACGTCCTGTCGGCCCGATGAAAAGAAGGAGCCATAGCCCTTGAACCGCAGCACGTGCAACACCTGCAAGAAACTCGTCCCGGCACAGGCCACCGAGCGTGACGGGCGGGTCTTCCTCGTCAAGCGCTGCCCCGCCTGCGGCACCTCCGAGACCCTCATCTCCGGCGACGCCGCCCGCTACGCCAAGAAGCGCGGCCTCGACCCAGGCTTCGCCTACCAGGGCTGCGGCCTGAACTGCACCTCGTGCCACCACAAGAACCCCAACATCGTCTTCGTGGACGTCACGAACCGCTGCAACCTGAACTGCCCGATCTGCATCAACAACACGCCCAGCATGGGCTTCCTCTTCGAGCCGCCCCTGGAGTACTTCGACCACATTTTCCGCCACTTCGCCGCCTGCGACCCAGTGCCCTCCATCCAGCTCTTCGGCGGCGAGCCCACCGTGCGCGAGGACCTCTTCGATATCATCCGACTCGCGCGCTCCTACGGCCTGCCCACCCGCGTTGTGACCAACGGCCTGCGGCTGGCCGACCCCGCCTACTGCCGTCGCCTAATCGAAACCAAGGCCACCATCCTCATCGCCTACGACGGCGCCAACCCCGCCACCTACCGCGTCCTGCGCCACAGCGAGAAGGCCCTTGAGCTCAAGCAGCGCGCGCTCGACAACATTCAGGCCATCGGCGGCGCCAAAGTCACCCTCATGTGCCTCGCCGCAAAGGGCTTCAACGACGCCGAGCTCCCCCAACTCTTCGAGTTCTGCCACGAGCGCCGCGACACCATCCGCGCCATCTACTTCATGCCCCTCGCCCACACCTGGAGCGCCGAGCGCTTCGACCTCGACCCCGACCGCATCACGGGCGAGGACATCGAGCAGCGGGTCGCCGACGCCTTTCCCGCCGACCACGTGGAGTTCCTCCCGGCCATGTTCCTCGGCGAGGTGCCCACCCTCGTCAGGTGCCTCGACATCCGCCCCCTCCCCTTCGCCGGCGCACACCCCAACTGCGAGAGCCTCTACATGCTCGTCTCCGACGGCGAGCGCTACGTGCCCCTCGGCCACTACCTGCGCAGCCCCGTCGAGGCGTTCGCCCGCGCCCTCCGCAAGGTCGAGGAGCGCTTGGCCCGCCGCGACTACGGCCTGCGCCTGCGGCGGGCCAAAGGCCAGGAGCCAACGTTCCGAGAGCGGCTGCTGAAGCTCCGCGCCATCTTCGCCGTCACCCGCGTCATGCTGCGCCACGGCCGCCTCGGGCGCCTCATCAGGGGCAAGGGCCTCGCCAAGCTCGGCCACGCCTTGGCCCTCCCCTTCGCCCTCGCATTCGGGCGCAAGACCCAGGACGCCCTCGAGCGCCACACCAATGCCCACGGCGTCCTCCAGATAATCGTCCTGCCCTTCGAGGACCGCTACACGCTGGAGACGGACCGCCTGGAGCGCTGCCCCAGCGCCTTCGCCTACTGGGACCCCGCCGACGGCGAGGTGAAGCACATCCCCGTGTGCGCCTGGGGCATCCACAAGACCGCCGTCATGCGCACCATCCAGGACCACTACGCTGCCGCGAGCGCTCTCGTGGGCAGCCCGGCGCCCGCTGTCCCATCGGTCCCATAGGACCCATAGGACCTATGGGTCGCACCCTTCAGGAGACCACGATGAACCGCTCGCTGTGCAACAAGTGCAAAGGGCTGGTGCCCGCGCGCCGCGAGGAGCGCGAGGGAAAGGTCTATCTCGTCAAGGAGTGCCCTAAGTGCGGCACCAATGAGACCCTCATCTCGTCCGACGCCGCCCGCCACCTGGCCAAGCGCGGCCTCGACCCCGGCCACGGCTACACGCCCTGCGGGGCCATCAAGTGCCCAACCTGTCGCCACCACCGCCGGCCCCGCTACGCCTTCGTGGACGTGACGAACCGCTGCAACCTGAACTGCCCGATGTGCGCCGACAGTGTGCCAGGCCACGGCTTCCGCTTCGACCCGCCAATGGAGCACTTCCGCAAGATCTTCGACCACCTCGCGCAATTCGACCCGCTCCCCTGCGTCGCGCTCTTCGGCGGCGAGCCCACCGTCCGCGACGACCTCGTCGAGATCGTCGAGCTGTCGCGGTCCTACGGCTTCGAGACGCGCGTGCTCACCAACGGCATCCGGCTCGCCGACGAGGAATTCTGCCGCCGCCTCGTGGCCGCGCGGCCCCACCTGCTCATCTCCTACGACGGCTGCAAGCCGTCCACCTACCTCCAGCTCCGCCAGAACGCCCGCGCCCTGGAGCTCAAGCAGAAGGCCATCGCCAACATCGGCAAGATGCGCCGCGCCAAGGTCAGCTACATCACCTGCCTGTCCTGGGGCCTCAACGACCAGGAACTCCCCGAAATCCTCGCCTTCTGCCACCGCCAGCGCGAGATCGTCCAGGGCATCTACCTCATGCCACTCGTCCAGGTCTGGGACCCCTCGAAGTTCGGCTACCAACCCGACCGCATGACGACCGAGGACGTCGAGCGCCTCTTCGCCGCCTGCTTCCCAGGCTATGACGTCCAGTTCATCTCCCTCGGCCTTGCCTCGCACTTCCAGGCCATCGCCAAGTGCCTCGGCCGCGACCCGCTCCCCTACTACGGCACGCACCCCAACTGCGAGAGCTTCTACCTCCTCATCTCGGACGGCGAGCGCTACCTGCCCGTGGACCACTTCCTCAAGCGACCCCTGGTCGAGCTGGTCAAGGCGTTCCTCGAGCTCGAGAAGCGCCTGCTGGCCCGCGAGGAGCGCTGGAAGCGCGGCCTTTTCGGGCGCGCCCTCGGCGCTGTCGGCCTTCGCAACTTCCTCTACCGGCTCTCCGGCAAGCTCAGCGTCCTGAGGACCGCCCGGCCCTTCCTCAAGCTCGGCAACTTCTTCAAGGGTAAGGGCATCGGCAAGCTCGGCCACGCCCTCCTCACCATGATCGAGCTCGCTGTCGGCTGCCGCTCCCGCAATGTCCGCGAGCGCCACATGCGCGTCCGCAACATGCTCCGCGTCGTCGTCCTGCCCCTCGAGGACGACCCGATCATCGAGACCGATCGGCTCGAGCGCTGCCCCAGCGTCCACGTCTACTTCGACCCTCGCACAGAGGAGTTCAAATACGTGCCCGTCTGCGCCTGGCGGATGCACAACAAAGCGGTCCTCAAGGACCTCGCCGACTACTACGCCGAGGATGCGGCCCAGAAGGCCCAGGCCGAGGAGCCCGGCCCGACACCTGCAAGCCCGCCCCAGCCGCGGGCCGCGACCGTGGACCGCGGGAGCAATGCCTAGAAGCCCACGGCACGCCCCCTCTCGTTGACACACTTCGACCGAGCAGTGGCCATGGCTTGACGCCCAGGCCGTGTTGGCCGGCGCCAGGTTCCTGGTGCGCGCGGAGGGCACGCTGTTGACGTCTGCATAACTAATGCAACGCCGCTGCCTTGTCATTCCGAGCGGAGCGAAGCGAAGCCGAGGAATCTTTGTTGTTCACGCGCCACAAACAGAGATCCCTCGACTTCGCTCGGCATGACAAATCCTTGCATTACTCATGCGGAAGGCAATAATCAACCGAGGCCGTTCCGCTTGCCGTGGCGGTTGCCGCCAGCGGCCATTTGAGTATGCTTATAGGGGTAGAAGTCCCACTGCATGCGAAGTGGCCGTGCGCCAACCATCCCACGGAGCCTGCCCTATGCGTGCCAGCCTCTGCGCTGTCCTTGCCCTGGGGGCGTCTAGCGTCGCGTGCGGCGCCGGCCAGAAGGTGATGATCGGGTTCCTCCACAGGGAGGCCGCGCAGCACCAGGCCGAGTGGCGCGACTATCGCTATCGCCAGGCCCTCGTCAGGGCGGGGATGGACGGCTCGCTGGTGGAGAACCGCCCGTTGTTTCACGGGAAAGTGGACGAGGCGGGGTTCCTTGCCAGCCTCAAGGCCTTCAACGCCATCGTCCTCGTCACCAGCGAGGAGGGGGTCTTCAGCTTTGCCGAGCTTAGGGGCAACTGCGGGGCCGTGCGCCGCGTCCTCGAGCGCTACGTCGCGGATGGCGGCGGGCTGTTCGTCCTCCTCCAGCCCCACCGCTATCCGAACAGCGACGATGAGACCTACTACAACCACCTCCTCGCCGGCTTCGGAGTCGCCTTCCTCCACGAGGGCACGTTCGACCCCGAGCGGGTCTTCAAGGCGCCCAGGACCCTCTGCCTGCCGCAGTGGGACTATTTCTGGACGACGGCCATCAGGCCCCACCCAGTGACGGAGGGCGTCCAGCGCCTCTATCTGCCCAAGCTGCTGTTCGAGCGACCCGGTGTGGCGGCGTTCCGGCTCGACGGCCCCTGGACGCCCCTCGTCGCGGGCGAGGCGTCGGCCAGGAGCTTTGTGCAGCACAAGAACGACAACCTGCCTGACTGGACGAAGCAGGGGACGTATGCCACCTCGCCGCCGATTGCCGCCGCCCGCGAGTTCGGCAAGGGCCGTGTCTTCGTCTACGCCGCGCCTAGCATGCATGTCTTCGACAACTTCGGCAACCGCCTCTGGCCACACATCGCCGAGACCGAGGGCGATGCGGAGGGCGGCAAGCCCAGCCACGGCAACCGCCTCGTCACCAACGCACTCCGTTGGCTCGGCGAGCCCTCCCTCGCCATCGAGGGCTACGGCAACTACCGCGACGTCCCGCCAGCCCCGATCGTCTTCCCGGCCTCCGTGGACTGGGACAAGTATCAGTTCGCCCCCGCAGCAAAGCCCGACGCCTATGGCGACGGCGTGCCAATCACCTTCCCCGAAGCGACGGTAGGTATCAAGGGCATCATCGGCGCCCACACCGCCCTCACCGACGGCCAGGGCACCGTGGCCGACTACGTCGCCGCCGCCAAGAAGGCCGGCCTGAGATTCATCGTCTTCGCCGACCCGCTCGAGCTCCTGAGCCAGGAGAAGCTCGCCAGGCTCCAGGCCGAGTGCGCTGCGGCGAGCAAGGACGCCGACTTCATCGCCATGCCCGGCATAGAGTACACCGACGTCTGCGGCAACCGCTGGGCCGCCTGGGGCGACAAGCTCATCTGGCCGCCCGCCGAGCTCGACTACCGCGACCGCAAGTACACCCTCTGGGACGGCCAGCGCATCCACCTCACCGGCCAGTACGAGCACCTGTGCGGCTTCCGCCCAAACGCCCTGATTGACTACCGGACGCTTGCGAACGGCCCGTCGCACCCGGCAAACATGTGGTGGTTCTTCCGCGTCATCCCCTTAGCCTACGAGGGCGCGAAGCCCATCGCCGACAACTTCGATGCCTGGCTCTACTCGCTCCGCGACCTGCGCTGGATGGACCCCGCCTCCTTCACCCGCGTCCGCTCGCCCGCAGAGGTGGCCCAGGCGGCGGGCGCCTGTGTGACCGTGCTCCGCGACATGGCCGCAGCGCGCGAATGGCTCGACAGCCGCTGCACATCATTCTTCTCCGGCGCCCGCCCCTACGTCACCCAGGGGCCGCTCATCCTCTCCTGGGAGGGGCTCAACACCCAGATGGAGCAGCCGGTCGAGATAACCCGCGGCATCCAGCGCGTTCGCCTCCGCTTCCACGTCGCCTCCGATGCCGGCATCCGCGAAGTCCGTGTCCACGACGCCAACTTCGGCGTCATCCGCCGCTTCATCGCCAACGGCGCAAAGCAGCTCGCCCGCGAGTTCGAGATGGTCCACGACAAGCAGCACTTCCTCACCCTCGAGGTCCTCGACACCCAGGGCCGCCGCGCCATCTCCCGCTATCTTCTGCTGTTCTGCTACAAGAGCGGCCTCTACCGCTGCGGCGACAACCTGAACACCCTCTCCTCCTCCGCAATGACCTGGCACCCCGACCGGGCCGAGATGCCGCTCGCCAAGCACCACGAGGACATCGGCCGCATCTCCATCGCCGGCTTCGACACCTCCAGCGGCGTCGCCTCGCAGCCGAGCCTGTGGCGCTACGACTTTATCCGCACCGCCGAGCATGCCCCTGAGTACCCAGCCTACCGCACCGGCGCCGTGAACAAAGTCCTCGACGTCAAGCTCACCTCCCACGACCTTCAGATTTTCGGCTTCCAGATGGACCACCTGATCGAGGGCTGGGACAACGAGCGGCGCCCGAACCCCGCCCTCGCCAGCATCCCCCGCAGGATCGGCGACCTGGAGCTCTTCGAGCGCTCCCACACCTCCTACGGCCTCCGCAGCCGTGTCAACTACTACCTCAAGTGGAACCACCGTCGCGAGTTCGAGGGCACGAAGGACTACCGCGGCGGCATCATCTGGCACGAGGGCCAGATTCGCTTCAAGAAGGACCTCACGCTCCGCGGCGCCGTGCCCGTGCCCCTCGTGGTCATGGACGGCCCCGGCGGCGCGCCCTACCGCCAGTTCGACCACCTGTTCGTCACCGACCGCGACCGCGGTACCCTCGGCATAGCCCTCACCCCCCAGGACAAGGAGCACCACATTGCCGGCCGCATCGCCCCTGGCGGCTACCTCGCCGCCATGCCAACAGATGTCGGCTACTACGCCGTCCTGACCTCGTCGGAGAGCGACTTCGCCTACGACTCCCAGGACTGGGACAAGAGCGTGGCAAAGTTCGGGCGAATCGAGATTGGCGTGGGCCGCGACGGGCAGAAGGTCAAGGCTGGCGAGGTGCTCTCCTATCGCTTCATGGTGGCGACGCTCAACGACCGCCGCGTCTCCAACGAGTTGCTGGAAGACATGCGGCGCGCCTACAACCTCGACGGCGGCCGAAGCGGCTACCCCGTGAGCGTCAAAGTCGGCAAACTCCTCGACGCCCAGTTCTTCCTCACCCTGGAGGCCGAGGGCGGCGAGGCGGTCCTCGACCTCGGCCCCCGCGAGATGATCTGCGACCTTCCCATCCGCGTCCGAGGCATCGAGGACAACGGCTGCGCCGCAGTCTTCTCCTCGCGCAACAGCTTCCACCGCTTCATCTCGGTCGCCGATGGCGCGGCCTGGCTCCAGGAGCCCACCGAGCAGGCGGCGAGCCTGTGGATCGGCAATGTCTTCGCCGCGAGCGACAAGCGCCTCAAGCTCACCCTCGTCGTCCACGGCCAGGCGCCCGGCAAGAAGCCCTTCCTCGAGGTGCACAATCCGACCGACGAGGCGGTCAAGGCCACCATCGCCTCTCCGCCACATTGCCCCATCTTTGGCGGAGTGCGACGCGAGGTCGAGATCCCAGCGGGCAGCAGCCTTCAGGTGAGGGACCTGGCGATGGGGGAACAATGAGGCACGAGCCTTCAGGGATGGAGGAACCATGATGGGCAAGTGGATCGGCCTCTCGCTGCTATGGGCGAGCGTGGTGGTCGGGGGCGAGGCGAGGGGGCCGGAGGCCCCAACGTTGCTCGCCGATGCCCCGCCCAATGTGTGGGTGAAAGCGCTGGTGACGAAGACCGGCTGGCGCGAGGCGCCCCTCTTCGTCTACGTCCCAACCCTCAAGCGGTTCGTCATGGCCAGCGGCATGCAATCGTACGGCGGCATGGTTCCCCGCCACTACGATACCGAGGAGCTCGACCTCGCGCAGCTCAAGTGGTTCAACGCCTATCCGTCTGACGTCGCGGCCAGCCGGCCGGAGTCCGGCCCAGTTGGCGAAGCCTACTCCAAGGAGCGCATCCCGCAGGGCTCGCATGGCCCCGAACTGTTCTACAAGGATGGCGGCCACCTCCGCGTGGGAGCGGGCGGCCAGTGGCTCACCAGCCGAGTTGATTACGAATGCTGCTACGTGCCGGATGACGGGAAGGTATACGCCTATCTGCACGACAAGACGCTCCGCTACGACCCGAAGGCGCGGACGTGGGAGGACCTGAGGGCGAAGCCGCGGACGAGCTGCCGCGTCTGGGGCTCGATGACCTACGACCCAGTCAACAAGGAAATCCTCCACGCCGGCGGCGATGGCGGCAGCGCCGACGTGGCAACCTGGGCCTTCAGCATCGAAAAGAACGAATGGCGGCGGCTGGAGTTCGGCTCCCCCGAGGCCCGCGACCTCCATGCGGAGGCCAAGGCGCTCCGCTGGCAGGCCAAGGCCCTCCTGGGCGCTGCCTGCAACCGCTTCGCCATCACCGAGACGGATGCGGAGGCCAAGGCCGACCTGGCCGCCCAGGCTGCCGCCCTCGCAGCCGCGGGCGAGAAACTCGCGCCCAGTGTCAAGGCGGTCGCCGCGAAGCGGCTGGCGGACGCCATCGCTGCGGTGAAGGCCGTCGGTCCGAAGCTCGCCGGCAAGATCACGCCCGACCTCATTGCCGAGGTTCGCGCCGCTCGGGTGCTCTTCGAGCAGGTCGTGGACGCGCTCGCGGTGGAACCGCCGGGCCGCGCTCGCTCCCAGACCGCCTGCGACCCCGTCCACAGGAAGATCGTCCTCTTCGGTGGCGACGGGCTCGACCGCGTGCTGTCAGACACCTGGGTCTACGACTGCGCAACGCGCACGTGGGAGCAGCGCTTCCCGGAAAAATGCCCCACGCCGCGGGCCGGCCACATCCTGGCCTGGCTGCCCAAGGCCCAGAAGGTCGTCCTCGCGGGCGGCTACAGCCGCGAGTGGCTCGCCCAGGAAATCTGGACCTACGACGTCGCCGCCAACGAATGGAAGCTGCTCCTCTACGTCCCGCTCCAGGCCGAGGACTACGGCCGCCAGAAGTTCAGCCCCAACGCCCCGCGCGTCACCTGCCGCGAAGTCCAGACCGGAGCTGTGGACGACGACGACGTGCTCGTTTGCGTGACCCCCGGCGAGCGCCCCAGCCTCATCACCTGGGCTTGCAAGGTGGACCCCAGCGCCCCGGCCGCCGAAGGCCCGGCAGGCACGTCGGGCGCCTACACCTTCAACCGCATTGACCCCGCCACCTGGGAGAAGGCGGCGAAGCCTGATCCCGATGCCACCGCGAAGCTCTACCGCGACCTGCCGGCCAACGTCTGGACCTCGCTCGACTTCCCCCTCTACGCCCCCGGCGCACGCAACCGCTGGGGCACCACCGCCTACGACCCCGACCGCCACCAGCTCCTCTTCTGGGGCGGCGGCCACGCCACCAGCAAGGAGAACGACGTCGCACACTTCAGCCTCCGCGGCGGCTGCTGGACAATCGGCTACCACCCCGACGACCCCATTGACAAGGTCTACGCCAGCCAGCCCACGCCCCTGAGCTTCAACGACCGCGTCCACGTCCCCGTCCACGCCTACAAAGCCTACTGCTACGACGCGGCCGCGGGCAAGATGCTCTACTTCGACCGCGCCTACAACCCTGCCGTCCGCGAGTGGGAGCCACAGCCCTTCCCCGGCCTAGACCACCGCGGGCCGATGCACAGCTTCATGGCCCCCACCCCACGCGGCGCCGTGACCTACTCCGACAAGGGGCTTTTCCTCCTGGACGCCAAGTCCGGCCGATGGAACAAACTGCCCTGGGACGGGCCGCCCTTCGGCCCCATCTGGTGCGACGGCCACGGCCTCCGCTACGACTCCAAGCGCGACTGCCTCTGGTTCGCCAACGACAAGGACATCTGGCGCTACGACCTCCCCACCGGCAAGGCCACCAAGCTAGGCATCGCCAAGCCCAAGGCACTCGGCCAGTTCATCTTCTGGGGCGAACAGGTCTACCTGCCCGACGCCGACCTGATGCTCCTCATGCGGCTCTTCGCGGCCCCCGACGGCAAGCTCCGCAACGCCGTCTGGAACCCCGCCGACGGCCGCTTCTACTGGGCGGATCTCAGGTTCGAGGCCAAGGGCAAGCCCGTCGAGTTCAAGGACAACCCCTTCAGTTGGTCCGACGCCCTCGCCTACGACCCGCAGCTCAAGCTCGTCATCCTCAACAACTCCAGCGACTACAGGGTCTGGGTGCTGAAGTTCGACCGCGATGCCGCGCGGTTGGCCGTAATGGAATAGCCCTGGGAGCCGCGTGCCGCTTGGCGCCAACCGCGGCTCCACGGAGCGAGGAGCGACGATGGCCACCCTAGCCCCCATCGCTACCTGCCGCAATTCGGTCGAGCCGCCCTTCTGTCGCCCGTGCGCACCCACCCCGACGGCGACTTCATCCCCTACGCCGTGTTTGACACCGGGCCGGGGAGAAGGTAGGCTTACTTCCCAGGCCGGCGAGGAGTAATAGGGAATGCGGGAAGATGGGAGCGTGCGAATGCCGATGGCCCGCGCCCCGGTCCTCATGCTCCTTTCCTGCCTCCCTGCTTTCCTTATTGCCCCGGTCCTGGGGGCCGAGGTCGCGCGGCCCGGCAAGTGGCGCTACGGGCAGATGATCGTCGTGCCCGCCGCCCGCACCCAGCCAGTGACGCCTGAGACGCGGGCGCTGACGGCAGCCGAGGCCGAGGCCGCGCTCCACAGCGACTGGCTGTTTCAGGCGATGGGCGAGCCCCTGGCCGCCCGTGCGGTCAAAGAGATTGCCTGGGCGCGCGAGCTGGCCGCCCGCCTGGCCTCAAAGGCCCCGGCCCTCGACCTCTCCGCCGAGCTGGCCGAGCTGGCCGCACTCGACAAGCGCCTGTCCGAACTCGGCTCAACTCCGCAGTCCGCAATCCGC
>Ga0209381_1000336_pt1 | contig 126216 bp, 106 predicted proteins | sample DewCreD2012metaG_FD_184111 | JGI IMG/M metagenome (GOLD analysis project Ga0209381, IMG submission 184111) | Hot spring sediment bacterial and archeal communities from British Columbia, Canada, to study Microbial Dark Matter (Phase II) - Dewar... ...
GGGCCCATCTGGGAGCTAAGGGGTAATAAAGGCGGCCCTCTGACCTGGCCAGCAGCCCCTAGGAAACCAAATTCACCCCCAAACCCCCTCACACCCCTCCCTCTGCAAGGTAGGCGGTGGATTTGGGAGCCTTGAGTCTTGTTTTGATCTCTAGGTAAGTTCTGCTACAATAGCTGGATCTTGGAATAAGGCCGGAGGTTGGGGCATGTCAAAGCGAGTGGTGGTGACTGGACTCGGGATGCTGACTCCTTTGGGCATAGGAGTTGAGGCTTCCTGGAAGGCTTGCCTGGAGGGGCGTTCCGGGATAAGCAGAATACACAAATTCGACCCATCTCCTTTCAAGACGCAGGTGGCAGGCCAACTGGAGGAATTCGATCGCTCCAAGTACCTGGAGGCAAAAGAGGCAAGACGTTACGACGACTTCTGCCAGTTTGCATTAGTGGCCGCAGAGATGGCATTGGCGGACTCGGGCCTTAAGATAACGGAGGCGATTAGAGATAGGGCTGGAAGCATAGTGGGAACCGGTTTTGGAGGCCTCGAGACCTTCGAGAGAAACTTCAAGGCTTTCTTGGAGGGAGGGCCAAGGAAGCTTTCGCCGTTTTTCATCCCTATGATGATAGCCAACATGGCCTCAGGACTGGTGGCCATACGTTACGGTATAAGGGGTCCCAACACCTGCACGGTCACGGCCTGCGCAGCAAGCAGCCACGCTGTGGGGGACGCCTTCAAGGCCATCCAGCGGGGCCAGGCAGACGTTATGTTTGCCGGGGGCACAGAGGCCTCCCTCACGGCCCTGATGCTGGCTGGATTCGATATCATGAAGGCCACTTCCACCCGCAACCACGATCCACAAGGTGCCAGCCGCCCGTTTGACAAGGATCGGGACGGATTTGTGCCGGCCGAGGGGGCTGCCATGTTGATCCTGGAGGAGCTGGAGCATGCAAGAAGCCGCCAGGCGAGGATCTATGCGGAGATTCTGGGTTACGGCCTGAGCAACGATGCCCACCATTTCACAGCTCCGGACCCAGAGGGAAAAGGGGCAGCTCTGTGCATGCGCATGGCCCTGGAGGATGCCGGGCTTGCCCCAGAAAAGGTGGAGTACATAAACGCCCATGGTACTTCCACCCCCCTCAACGATGCCATAGAGACCCTGGCCATTAAGACGGTCTTCGGGGAGCATGCTTACAAGCTGGCAGTCAGCTCCACCAAGTCCATGACCGGGCATCTGCTGGGGGCGGCAGGTGCCACTGAGGCGGCTTTCACCTGCCTGGCCATAAGGGATCAGATAGCACCGCCCACCATAAACTATGAGACCCCTGACCCGGAGTGCGACCTGGACTACGTGCCCAACAAGGCAAGAGTGATGGATATAAAGTACGCACTTTCCAACTCCTTTGGTTTTGGGGGCACGAATGCCAGCCTGATCTTCTCCAAATTAGAGGAGGCTTGAGAGACAGGAAATGAAACCAAAGAAAAACCAACCCTCCCCCTCTTGCGCTTATTGCGATGAGGACACATCCAACAGAGCCTGCCGTGTAAAGGGAGGGCCAGGGGCGCGGGGTTGCCCCACCCACCTCAACAAGGAGGTGTTGGAAAAAGCCAACACCTTCTATGAGGATCCTGAAACAAGGGAGTTTGCAAGACAGGCTTCCAGGCAAGAGGCTGAGTGCTACGCCAACAGGCATCAGAGTCCCTACATAATGCAGCCCACCAAGCCTCGAATAGTGGAGATCTGCGAGTTTGCAAAAAAAATGGGCTACGAAAAACTGGGGCTCGCCTTTTGCATAGGTCTGGCGAGAGAGGCCCGCATTGTTGCGGAGATTTTCGAATCGCACGGTTTTCAGGTTGTCTCGGTGGTTTGCAAGGCCGGGAGAACCCCCAAGGAAACAATTGGAATCCAAGACGAGGAGAAGATCCATCGCGGCACAGATGAGTCCATGTGTAACCCGATCTACCAGGCAATTCTTCTCAACGAAAAGAAAACCCATATGAATGTGCTATTGGGTCTTTGCGTAGGGCATGACTCTCTTTTTTTCAGGCACGCCCAGGCCCCAACCACGGTTTTGGCCGTCAAGGACAGGGTTACGGGGCACAACCCCTTGGCGGCCATCTATCTGGTGGGCTCCTATTACCGCAAGCTAAAGCACCCCGGGCTGTGAGGAATGAAAATTTACGAAGGGCGAAGATTTTTTTGTTGCACAGATCCCAAAAGCGCGGTAGACTAAGAAAGTTGGTGATATAGGTTGGACGGTTGGAGCTGATTCCATTGTGATCGTCCCTCTCCTTTGGAAAGGCTCACTCCAAGTCGAATCCCAACGAAATCAAGAAAGAAGAAAGGTAGAGATTAATGAAAGGTACAGTTAAGTGGTTCAATGAGAAGAAGGGTTATGGTTTCGTGCAAAAAGACGATGGGGGGGACGCTTTTGTCCATTACACAGACATCGTCGGCGCGGGATTTCGTACCTTGACCGAGGGTCAGCGGGTGGAGTTCGACGTGGAGGAGGGTCGCAAAGGTCCCCAGGCAAAAAATGTGAGGGCCGTCTGACATAGTCTAAGCGAGGCCGCAAGAGAGGGGCGGCCTCTTTTTTTGATTACACCTTGTTCCCCTATCATAAAAAAGTAGTCTGGTCCCTGGTGAGAAACCTTGTGGTTGTGAAGCTTTTCTTGGCGGAGAAGCGGAGACTTATCCCCCCCTCAGTATAGCAGACTTGACAATTTAACCCGGATTATTCTTCAAAGCCTATGACTTTCTGGGCTCAAGTCCCCACGCCCTCGGTACACTTCGACATATTCCGACTCAAAGCAAGACCAAAGCTGAAACCGAAAGGCAGGGTGCCTTTGAATAAGGCCCAAGGCAAAGGAGCATTTGTTCCCTGGGCAGCTTGGAGCCGGGACCACCCAAGCAGTGGCATGCCCTGGCAAAGAGGCTGGAGGCGGCTTTGGCAGGTCAGCTTTCTTTGGGGGTAGCCCCCCCTGGTGGAGGGGATCCTGGCCAGGGCAAGGAAGCAGGGCCAGAGGGCAAAGCGAGCTGCCCCAACCCACAGTGGGGAGGCAGTGGCGGTCAAGGGTTCAGGCGATGGCGGTTGATCCGGCCAATCCTCTGTTCCAATTCAGCGGTAACAGCATTCGGACAAAGCTGTTTCAGGCTCTTGAGCATCTCGGCGATCCCGACCAGATGGGCGCTCACCTCCATGTCCCTCCAGACCTCGGGATTCTCGCTGTTAAACAAATTGCGGTCCCTCCGGCACTGCTCTATATGGGTGTTTTCATGGACCAGGATCCCGGCCACCACTTCGTCGGGGGTGCAGCTGCGCTTGGCCTTTTCCAGGTAGGCCGTTTTGTTGATTAGCTCACAATTTCCGTTGACACCGATCTCGTCTCCGGCCCCTGGTGGTCCTTCCCCATCGGGAAAATCTTTATCGCATTGCAACTCCGGTTGGGTGGGCCAATGCCCGTTCAGGATCTTGTAAGCCACCCGATCCACATAACATCTATACCTTTTAGGTTCTTGCCTGAGGGCGAAGGGATCCTGAAAGGCCTCGGCATAAGCCAGATCATGGAGAATGGCCGCGACCAGGTCTTGACAGGTATCAGCCGGTTCAAAGGACCACTTGGCCGAAACCGTTTTCTCATACGAGGCTTCTTTATTCTGAGATTTCACCGGCAACAGGACCGCTGAACCAGTTGTGCCCTTGGGATCGTAATGGATGTCCCATTCTGCGGAAAGGGATTCCTTCTTGAATGGGTTGTAGGCAATGGTCCGGGTGATGTTGCCCTGGCGGCTGACCTGGCCGGAGGGCTCTTTTTTCCCGAATTCGGAGGGAAAGAATTGGGCCACCTCAAGGACTTCGGTGTCCTTGCAGATGTTGTGTATTTTATGTTCCATGTAACCGCTTGTAGCCTGAAGGTAGTAGGTCGAGGCCTCGATGCGATAGGTGCCCTTGGCCAGACCACCCGCCACGGCGGAGGCCCCGCCTTTGGGCCGCTCGACTGATACGGGAATGAACTTCACCCAGGGGGAAAGATTCAGGTTATAGATTTTATTGGCCTTTTCTGGGAAGAGAAAAACTTGGGTCATTTTCCGGGTATCCTGAGTCCAGCTCCCAGGCCTGCGGATGTCAATTCGGGTGTCCCGCGAGCGGTGGATGGGGGTGCAGTCCGTCCTCAGATAACGGCTCTGATAATCGTGTTCATCGGTGACGGAAAAATCATGTTGCGTATCGCCTACCAGCACCCGTCCGTCCCGGATGCATACCCTAAAGGTGACCTCTTTTCGTGACTTGAAGGTCCAGGGGGTGCCGGTGACGGTCATGGCAAAAAAGGAGTTGTCCTCTGCCGAGGCCGAAGGGGGCAGGGACTGGATCACGGTCATTTCTTCGATCAGGGTGATCTCTCCGCGTACCCGGCCTGTGTCCGCGGCCCAAAGGAGTGGGGGATGCTTAAAAGAGTAAGACAGCCACAAAACAAAAGACAAAAAGACAACAAATCCCCGTTTCATCTTCTGGGTTCCTTTGATTGGAAAATGAGGAGGGCACTTTTCACACATATGACCCAGTGGTTTTTCACGGATATTGACCACCCCTGGGGGTGCCCGAGCTGGGATTTTACATAGCGGTCACCCTGTTGGCAACCTCTGGTCTTTTGAAAAGGCAATAAGCCCCTTTTCCGGGGAATTGGGGGGTCTTTGGAGAGACAGAGGCGTAGCCAAAGGCCCTCCACAAGGCCCCCCCAGACCCCCTCATCCCAGCCACCCTGAGACACAGCTTGAGGGCCTCCTGGTTCATCTCATGGAGGGGACCAAAACCCCTTGAAGCTCCCACGGACATAAGGCATCATCCTTTACTCGTAAATAATGCGGGCTAAAGGCTTTGGATTTGACAGTTTTCCCCGGGAGGGGCGCGATTCTTCCTGCCCGGGGGTAAGGCAAATTTGGGGGTTCAGGCCTAGGCAGAGAGGATTCTTGTCAGGGTTCAGTCTTGTAGGGCTTCCCATATTTGTCTTTATGGAGTCTTTCCCAGAGAAGCCCCTCGGCCTGGTGGGGGGCTTTGGACTCATCCGGATATCCCACGGCCACAACAGCCTCCACCTCCAAGCCCTCTGGAAGTCCCAGTATCTGGGCCACCTTCTGACCAGCAGTCAACCTCTCGTCGTACATGCGGCCCCGCACCTGGATCCAGCAGGCCCCCAAACCCATGCACTCTGCAGCCAGGAGAATGAATGTTGCGGCTATGGAGGCATCTTCCACCCAGACATCCGATTTTTTCGAATCGGCGCAGACCACTATGCCCAAAGGAGCTTCTTTGAGAAAAGCCGCTCCGTGGGGTTTACACCCGGAGAGCTCCCCCAGCAGGTTCCGATCTGTTACCACCACAAACTCCCAGGGGTTGGCCCCCCTGGAGGAGGGTGCTCTCAGGGCCGCCTCAGCCAGGCGAGCCACTTTCTCAGGCTCCACCTCCTTTGAGCTGTACTTGCGGATGCTGCGCCTCTTCTGAATCACAGAGAAAAAGGAGGGGGCACCCTCGGATGTATTGGCATTACCAGCCATATTCTGGGGCATTTTGGTTCAACCTCCGTCTGTCTGAGGAAATGCAGTATTGGCATATAGATACTCCATCCTCTCTTTGTGGGAGAGTTCCTCCCTGGCCAATTTCAACAGGAGTTCCCTGACCGCCCCCGCAGGGTGCCTGGCTGCCAGCTCCACATAAAACTCATGGGAAATCTGTTCCTTTCTGGCAGCAGCCAAAAAGATTTCCTTGAGCCCCCAGCCCGGATCCCACTCAGGAGTCCCAAAGCTCTCCACAATACGGGCATCAACGGATTCCTTCATCCCCAGGCCCTGGGCCTCCAGTCTCCCTTCTCTGTAAGCCAAAAGCAAATCCTTGTGAGAGAGCTCTTCACCGGCCAAGAAAAGGAGGGTATCTTTGGCAGCCTGGTCTTTCACTTTGGAGGCCAACTCCTTGTAAAGCCCATGGGCTGCCAATTCCTCGGCTATTGCCAAATCCAGGACTTTTTCCAGATCCATCTTGCCCATTTCAGCCCTGCTCCCTCTTAATTCTTCATTTTGGACCTTCTGTCCTCCAAGCGCACCACAGCCGTCTTACCCTCGGAGCCGGAGCCCTTTTTCAGCCCTCCGGGCGGAAGCAATTCCACCTCTTTGGGAAGTATGCCGGTGGCCTGGCGAACCGCCTCCTTCATACGGCGGGCCAGGGCTTGGCACAAGCTCTGGTCCTGCAAATAGGCCTTATCCTTTAGCTCCACCATCACGCTTAGGTAATCCGAACCCCGCTTGTCCTTATCAAGAACGATCCTTGTTTGGGAGCCGGCCTCCTCAAAAGCCAGGAGTGTCTCCTCCACCTGGCTGGGGTAGACTATGATCCCCTCAAGGCTCACAGCATCCTCTGCGCGGCCTTTTATGGCAGCTATCCTGGGATGGGTCCGGCCGCAATCGCAGCTGGCCCATGTGATGGCCGAGAGATCCCTGCTGCGGTAGCGGATCAGGGGAGTCCCCTCCCAGACCAAGGAAGTCCATACAAGCTCCCCCTCCTCCCCTTCCTCCATAATGGATCCGGATCGAGGATCTATGCACTCGCAAAGAAATGCATCAGCCCACACATGCATTCCGAACCTGCGGTCCCGGATTTCGCACTCGCAACCCATTGACGGGCCCAACAGTTCGCTCATTCCGTAAAGATCGAAGGCTCGCACACCCAGTCCGCTCTCGATTCTTTCCCTTATGGCCCGGCTCCAGGGCTCGGCCCCCAAGAGAGCCACCCTACATCTAACCCCTTCTCGGAGATCCAATTTTTTTCTCTCCAAAAACCTAGCCATGTTCAAGGCCTTGCTGGGTGTGGCACTCAAGGCAGTGGCCTCGGCTTCCACGAGCAAGTCTAGGAGCTGCTCCGCAGGCAGACTCCCCGCCGGTACACTGGTCATACCCAGTTTAAGTGCCCCGTAGTGAAGCCCAAAGCCCCAAGTGGTTATACCCGTGGGGAAAGCATTCAAGAGCACATCCCCGGGCCTCAGCCCAACCATCCACAAGGCTCTGGCATTCAGATCAGCCCAGTAGTCTATGTCATGCTGGGTGGCAGCCACCAGGAAACTCTTCCTGCTCCTGCTCCCTGCGGTGGAGTGGATCTCCCGGACCCGAACCGGATCAGAGCAAAGCCCTTGGAAAGGGAAAAAAGATTCTATCTGTTCCCTGTCCAGCAGGGGCACCTTCCTTACATCCTCGAAGGTGCGGATTTCATCAGGATCAACCCCTGCTTTGGTATAAAGATCCCTATAGAATTGGCTGTGGGACATGACTCGGGCCACGGCGTGGCGAAATCTCTCCAGTTGCAGTTCCCGGAGTCTCTCCGCGGGCATGGTCTCAATCTCGGGCTGGAAGTGCAGTCTGCCTGTCATGGCCCCAACCCGCTGCCCGCCCTGCTGGGGGAAAAACCTCTTGGACTCATATAGGCTCCACCCTCACCGCGCAGACCTTGTAACCTGGTATCTTGGAGACTGGATCCAGGTTGGCATGGGTCAACAAATTGGCCGCTGCCTCCGCATAGTGGAAGGGGACAAACACCGTGCCCTCCACGGCCTTGTCCGTTATCCGGGCCACGGCCTGGATCTGCCCCCTTCTGGAGCAAACCCTGACCATGGAACCTTCTTTAAGGCCCATGCGTTGAGCATCTCGGGGGGAGATCTCCACCTCGCATCTGGGAGCCCTCTCCACCAAGCCTTGGGAGCGCCTGCTCATACTGGCCCCGTGATAGTGGTAAAGGATCCTCCCGGTGGACAGGTAAAAGGGAAATTCCGCATCGGGCAGCTCGGGAGCGCTTCTGTATTGCACTGGGTGAAAAAGCCCCCTCCCTCTTGTGAAACGATCCTTGTGCAGGAAAGGGGTGCCAGGGTGATCCAGAGTCGGACATGGCCACTGGAGTCCGGTTCTCTCTATCCTTTGATAGGTTATCCCTGCGTAACTGGGAGTCACACTTCTGATCTCCTCCATTATCTCCTCTGGACCCTTGTAGCCCATTGGCAGTCCCATGCGGGTGGAAAGATCACAGATTATCTCCCAGTCCTGCCGGGCCTTCCCGGGCGGTGCCACTGCCCTCCTCACACGCTGAACGCGCCTTTCCGTGTTGGTGAAGGTGCCATCTTTCTCGGCAAAGGATACTCCGGGCAGCACCACATGGGCCAGCTTTCCGGTCTCTGTGAGGAAGATGTCCTGCACCACCAGGAAATCCAGCTTGCCCAGGGCCTCCTCCACATGATGGAGGTCAGGATCTGAGAGCATGGGATTCTCCCCTAAGATGAACATGCCCTTGATCTTTCCCTTGGCCCCCTCCATCATCTCCATCAAAGTGAGACCAGGGTTTCCAGAAAGGGATTTCACCCCCCAGGCTCGGGCCATCTTCTCCCTGACGGCCTCCTCACCCACAGGCTGATAGCCGCTGAAAACGTTCGGGAGCCCGCCCATGTCGCAAGCCCCCTGCACGTTGTTCTGGCCCCTAAGGGGGTTGACCCCGGCGTTGGGGATACCGACATTTCCGCAGAGCATGGCCAGGTTGGCCAGGGCTTTCACATTGTCGGTGCCGGAGGTGTGCTGGGTGATGCCCATGGCATACAGGATGGAAGCCGCCTTAGCCTTTGCATATATGCGGGCTGCTCTTTGCAAATCTTGGGCCGGGATCCCTGTAATGGATTCCACCTTCTTGGGGCTGTAATCCCGCACTACCTCCTGCAGCTTATCCAAGCCCTCTGTCCTATCCTGGATGTAAGCTCGATCCTCGAGGCCCTCCTTTAGGATCACGTGGATCATTCCGTTTATCCATGCAATGTCAGTGCCTGGTTTTGGATTCAACCAGATCTCGGCGTAGGCGACAAGCTCGATCTTTCTGGGGTCCACCACCAGGAGCTTGGCACCTCCTTGGCGCACGGCTCTTTTCACATAACCGGCTATTACGGGGTGCATTTCGGTAGTGTTGCTGCCCGTAACCAGGATCACCTCCGCCCGTTCAATCTCCGAGATGGAGTTGGTCATGGCCCCACTTCCAAACGCGGCGGCAAGACCTGCCACCGTGGAGCTGTGTCAGAGACGGGCGCAGTGGTCCACATTGTTCGTGCCTAGAGCCCCCCTGAAGAACTTCTGGAAGAGGTAGTTCTCCTCATTGGTGCAACGTGCAGAGGTGAGCCCGGCCAAAGCATCTGGACCGTGCTTTTCTTTTATTTCTGAGAACTTCTTGGCCACAAGCCCCAGGGCCTCCTCCCAGCTGGCCTCCCTTAACTCCCCCTTATCTCTGATGAGAGGAGTCTTGAGCCTGTCCGGGTGGTGGATGAAGTCGTAACCGAAGCGCCCTTTCACGCACAGGCTCCCGAAATTGGGCGGGCCGTACCTGTAGTCTGAGGTCACCTTCACCACCTTCCCGTCTGCCACGTTGAGGTCCAACTGGCAGCCCACTCCACAGTAAGTGCAGGTGGTGCGCACCTTCTTGAGTTCCCAAGGCCTGCCCCGGAACTTGGCCTGGCGCTCGGTGAGGGCCCCTGTAGGGCAGACCGAGACGCACTCCCCGCAAAACACACAGTTGGACTCCCCGTAAGGGAGGTCCCAGGCGGTGACAATCTTTGACTTTCCCCCTCTGAACCCGAAGTCTATGACCTCGTTGACCTGCACCTCGTTGCAGGCCCTCACGCACCTTCCGCAGAGGATGCACTTGTTGAGGTCCCGCTCGATCATGGCATTGGAGGTGTCCCTGGGGTGACCGGGGGAGTCAATGGGGAACCTGAAGCTCTCGATCCCCAACTCGTATGCCAGTTCCTGAAGCTCGCAGACCCCGTTGGACTGGCACAGCAGACAATTATGATCCCCGCCTGCCAGGAGCAGGTCCACAACAAGCCTCCTGGCCCTCAAGACCCGCTCGGTCTTGGTGTGCACCACCATGCCATCCGCCACTGGCATGGCGCATGAGGCCACCAGCGCCGGCCTTCCCTCCACCTCCACCACGCACACGCGACAAGCCCCCGAGATGGGTAGCCTGGGGTGGTAACAGAGGGTGGGGATGTGGATCTTGGCCTGCCTTGCTGCCATCAAGATGGTATTGTCTGATGCGGTAACCACCTCTTTACCGTCAATCTTCAGCTTCACTTGGGCCATGGAGCTCTCCTCAGCAGTTAAGATTCCTCATTTTCCGGGGGCAATATGTGCTCAAAAATGCAACAAGCCCTCCGCTCAGGTTTCATCTTTCTCAAGTCCTCAGGATGGCGCTGAACTTCTTGGGACAGACCTCGTAGCAGGTTCCGCACCTGATACACTTCTCTTGAATTATCTTATGAACAACCTTGGGGGCTCCTTCTATGGCATCAACCGGGCATTTCTTCTTGCACATCCCACAAGCCTTGCACTTCTCCGGGTCAATCTCATAATGCACCAAGGCAGTGCAAACCCCAGCCGGGCAACGTTGTTCTCCTATATGGGCCTCATACTCTGAGCGGAAATATCTCAATGTGCTCAGAACCGGGTTCGGAGCCGTTTGCCCAAGACCACACAAAGAGGCATCCTTGACAAAAGAGGCCAGTTCCTCCAGAAGCTCTATATCGCCTTGTTTTCCATGCCCTTTCGTTATCCTTTCCAAGACCTGCAACATCCGCTTGGTCCCCTCCCGGCAGGGGGTGCACTTCCCACAGGATTCGTCCTTGCAGAAATCCATGAAAAACCTTGCCACGTCCACCATGCAGGCATCCTCATCCATGACAATGAGTCCGCCAGATCCCATTATGGCTCCGGCTGCAGTCACAGACTCGAAGTCCAATCCCACATCCATGTGCTGGGCTGGGATACAACCACCTGAAGGTCCCCCCAACTGTGCTGCCTTGAATTTTTTTCCCCCCTTGATGCCGCCTCCTATTTCCAAGACCACTGTGGACAAAGGGGTCCCCATGGGCACTTCCACCAGCCCCACGTTGTTGACATTCCCAGTCAAAGAAAAGACCTTGGTGCCCTTGCTCTTTTCTGTGCCTAAGGACGCATACCAGAGCCCACCGTTGGCTATGATCTGAGGCACATTGGCGTAGGTTTCAACATTGTTCAAAACAGTGGGTTTCCCCCAAAGACCTTTTTGGGCCGGGAAAGGCGGCCTGGGCCTCGGGATTCCCCTTTTCCCCTCGATGGAGGTCATAAGAGCCGTTTCCTCCCCGCAAACGAAGGCCCCTGCACCCTGGTAGATCTCCAGATCCAAGTGGAATCCAGTACGAAGTATGTCCTCTCCCAAAAGCCCCAGGGCCTTGGCCTGATCCATGGCTATACTCAACCTTCTTAGCGCCAGGGGGTATTCGGCCCTGCAGTAAATGTATCCGTGATGGGCTCCAATGGCTTTGGCGGCAATTATCATCCCCTCCAACACAGCATGGGGATCTGCTTCCATGACACTCCTATCCATGAAAGCACCCGGATCACCCTCGTCCGCATTGCAACAAACATATTTGATAGGCCCCTCGGACTTGGAGGCGAACTCCCACTTCATGCCTGTCGGGAACCCTGCCCCACCCCTTCCCCTCAGCCCCGAAGCTTTGAGTTCGCGTATTATATCCTCAGGTGTCATTTCCGTGAGAGCCTTGGCAGCCGCCTGATAGCCCCCTCTGCCGATGTAATCTTCTATTTTTTCCGGATCGATAAGGCCACGATGGCGCAGTGCTATAGTTTTCTGAAGGGAGAAAAAGGGGATATCCTTCATCTTGGGTATGGGGCGGCCAGTGGCTTGATCTTTGTACATCAAACGCTCCACCGGAGCGCCTTTGAGGATGTGCTCCTCGATGATCTCCACCGCGTCATCCGGCCTCAAGTATTGGTAAAAAACTCCTCCAGGATAAACCGTCATTACCGGGCCTTTCGCGCAAAAACCGTTGCAACCGGTTTCCACAACCAGCGCCTTTTCTCGGATATTCCTGAGAGTGATCTCCTGTCTGAGCCGTTCCATGACCTGTAGGCTCCGTGTGGCATGGCATCCGGGTGCCCCGCACACCAGCAAGTGATATTGCTCCGCAGGCTCACCTGGTTTGACCTCGTCGCTGAAACGAACCGCCAAAGACGGGGCTATCTTTTCCGCCATCTCCGTCAATGTGCGCGGATTCAACCGCTCCATCTCTCCACCCCTTTTTTCGAACTTGAGAATCAATAAGTCGCGAGAATTTCCTTTACCTTCTCCGGTTGCACCTGTCCATAAGTGTCCTCACCCACCATCATGACGGGAGCCAAAACGCAAGCCCCAACGCACCGCAAACTCTGAAGCGAAAACTTGCGATCCGGGGTTACACTTCCCTCCTTGACTCCCAGCTCACTTTCCAAACGTTCCAGGATCTTTCCGGCCCCTCTCACGTAACACGCAGTGCCCAAGCACACCTTGATCTGGTGCCTCCCTTTGGGAACTCTTGAGAAAAAGCTGTAAAAAGTAACCACGCCGAAAACGCGTGCCATGGGCACATTCATTCCAACGGCAATCCACTCTTGTAGAAGGTCGGGCAAGTATCCCGTTACTGCCTGGACCTCTTCCAAGACTGGGATGAGGGCGCCGGGTTTGCCGCGATAACGTTCAAAGATCTTTCCCACCCTTTCCAAATCCTCCTGGCTGAACTCCTCCAACAACCGCTCTCTCAACTTCATCTGATTCATTTCCTCGCCCCCAAGCCCTCACCTTCTATCAACCTTTCTGCAACCCTCATCATTTCTTCCAACAACTCCGGTGCAACTTTGTAGGGAGCCGAGCAACTGATGTCAGCATCCCTCACTTTTTCTGATTGAGGTACAATTCCAAGAAGCTCAAAACCCTTAAGCTGTTCTTCTAGAAAAACCACGTCTTGGGGGCCTCTGACTTTGTTGGCAAGGATCCCCAATCGTGTGAGTCCTATATCTGCAGCCAATTTTTTGACTGTGCGGGCCGTCTCTATGCTCCTTCGACCGGGCTCCACCACCACCAGAAGCCTGTCCACGGCCTGGGCCGTGCCCCGGCCCAGGTGTTCGATCCCTGCCTCCATGTCCATGATCACCACCTCCTTGCGATCCAGCAATAGGTGGGTAACCAGGGCCTTGAGCATGGCATTCTCAGGGCAATAACAGCCCCCACCACCTGTCTTGAAGGCACCCATTACCATGAGGCGAATGCCGGGCTCAACGCTTTTGGAAAACCTCTCGGGAAGGTCCTCCACACGGGGGTTCATGTTGAACATACCGCCTGTGGTGCCAGGCTTGGCTCCAGTGCGCTCATGGATGAGTTCCTCCATTTTCACGATGGGAAGTATGTCCGAGGCGTCCTGGAGACCAAAAGCGCTGGCCAAAGTGGCGTTGGGGTCGGCATCTATGGCTAAGACTTGGTAGCCTTTGAGAGCAAAGGCCTTGGCAAGGGAGGCGGCGATGGTGGTCTTGCCTACACCCCCCTTGCCACCTATGGCTATTTTCATCAGTTTTATCCTTTCAAGCCTTGCAGACCCTGCGATGATTCCCTACCAGGTTTCCCGCTGTAACCCTAGGGGGACCTATCTTGGGACTCTCCAGCCCTCACATCCCCGCAGCCGAGAGGATCTCGGGCACTAGGTGCTCTCTTCCGATGGCCATGATGTGCACCCCGTCACAGACCTTCTCCTCTCTGAGCTGGCGGACCATGCGGCCGGCTATCTCTATGCCCTTCTCAAGGGCCTTGCCCTTAGGTGCTGCCACAAGCTCGTCTATAAGCTCTTGGGGCACAAAGATCCCAGGCACGTTGGCGTTCATAAACCTTGCCATACCTGCCGAGGCCAGAAGTACGATCCCGGCCAGGATCTTCACGTCGAACTTGCGGGCATAACCCATGAACTTCTTGAAATTCTCCAGGTCATAGATGGCCTGGGTCTGGATGAACTCGGCCCCTGCCTTGATCTTCTTCTCGAACTTGAGCAGCTGCGGCTCTATGGGGTCAGCCTCGGGGGTGACTATGGCTCCCACGCAGAACTTGGGGGCCCCTTTAAGCTCGTTTCCCGCAAAGTCCTTTCCTTGTTCCATCTGGCGAATAAGCTTAACCAGAAGCACAGAGTCCAGATCGAACACGGGTTTGGCCTCGATGTGATCCCCCACTGTGATATAGTCCCCGGTGAGAGCCAGCACGTTTCTGATCCCCAGGATGTAAGCCCCCAGTAGCTCTGACTGGAGGGCGACCCGATTCCTGTCCCTGCATGTCATCTGCAGTATGGGCTCCCCCCCGGCCTCTTTGATGAGCTTACAGACCGGAAGGCTCCCTATTCTCATCACAGAGCTCTGGTTGTCGGTGACGTTCAGGGCATCCACCTTGTCCTTGAGGAGCTCTATGTTATGGAGCATCTCCTGGATGTCCACTCCCTTGGGAGGACCCACTTCAGCCGTTACTACGAATTCCTTGGTCTTGAGAGCTTCAGCAAAGGGCATGGGCATGGCTACGCCTCCTCCTCCATGTAGGCTGCGTGAACTATGGTGGCCGGAGTGGTCTGGGCCTTGTAATTCTTGGCCGGTTGGATCTCCCGGATCTTATCGAGTCGCCCTTGTCCTTCAAGTCTCCTGTAAATCAAAGTCCAGGCGCAGTCCTTCTCCTTGCTCACCTCACACTTGCCGTGGTTGGTCCCGCCGCAAGGGCCGTTTACCAACCCCTTGGGACATATGGTGATGGGGCAGATCCCGCCCGTCTCTGCCAAGAGGCAGCTGGCGCAGGCCCTGCATTTCTCGCTCCAGACCCCTTCTTTCTCGGCCACACCTATGAATGTGGTGTTCAGCCCCGGGAGAACCACCCGCTTGGGGAAAAGCTCGGCCGCCATCTGCACCCCTGCCCCGCAGGCCAGGGAAAGCACCGCGTCATAGTGCTCCACTTTATTCTTTATGGTGTCAAAATATTCCCTGTCACACTGGCGCTGGATGGTCTCCTCCTCCACAAGGACTTCTTTGCCTTCCTCCTTGAAAGCCATCCGAAGCTGAGAGGCCAGAAGCTGCACCTCTTTCTCTCCTCCGGCCATGCAAACCGCCACGCACGTGCCGCAGCCCAGAACCAGTACCCTCTCACAGCCGTCCAGATAGGACTTTATCTCTTCCAGGGGTTTCCTATGTCCCACTATCATGGCACTCTCTCCATCTCATGTTGGGAGCCGGGGGCCCCTTTCCCAGCCTCAATCCTCAAAAAGCGAGCCCTTCAAGCCGCATTCTTGGTCTTTCCCTTGAGGGGAGAAGGCCCCAGCTCCTCGGCCCTCCTGGTCATTTCCCTGACCGCCTCGGCAAAAGCCGGAGCCATGGAAGAGCTCATGTTGAACATCTCCAAGCGTTCAGGCTCGATCCCTATCTCCTTCAAAAGCTTCTTGGTAAAGCGAACCCACCTTTTGGCCCTCACATTTCCTTCCAGGAAATGGCACTCGCCCTCCAGTCACCCTGCCACAAAGACCGCGTCAGCACCTGCCTCGAAGGCCTTGAGGAGGTGGATTGGCTCCACCTTGCCAGTGCAAAGCAGCTTGACCATGCGCACCGTGGGAGGGTACTGCAGCCTCATGGAGCCCGCCAGGTCAGCAGCAGAATAAGCGCAGTAAGTGCAACAGAAAGCAGCTATCTTGGGTTCATACTCCATCCTCCAGTCCTCCTCATAGTCTCTAGACAGAATCCTCTCTTCCTCTCCTAAGGCACTCAAGCCGCCATCTAAATCCTTGCTATGCTCCAAGGGTATCTTCCACCGCACTCTACCCTTCCAGGGCCGCCACCTTGGCCAGTATCTCCTGGTCCGTATAACCTCCCAGCTGAATTGCCTTCCTAGGACAGGCCGAGGTGCAAATCCCACAGCCCTGGCAGGCTGCGGGGTTTATCTCGGCCACACCCTTGTCGCCGACCTGGGGCACGTGATACGGGCAGGCCCTGACACAAGTGAGACAGGCCACACAGCGTGCCTCATCCACCCAGGCCTTCTCTCCTGGCAGGTAGAGCCTTTCCTTGGCCAGCACGGTCACGGCCCTTGCCGCAGCGGCCTCGGCCTGGGCTATGGTGTCTCTCAAAAGCTTGGGGCCATGAGCCAAGCCCGCCAGAAAGTTCCCTTCTGAGGCGAAATCAACTGGTCTCAGTTTCATGTGGGCTTCCATGAAAAAGCCGTCTGCATTCACAGGAAGCTTGAACTGAAGGGCAACCGGCTGATCCCTCTCCCCTTCAACCCCAATGGCCAGGCCCACAAGATCGGCATGAATCTCCACTTCCTCACCCAGCACGTGATCCCTTACTTTGACCACAAGGCCCTGAGCATGACTTTCCACCACAGGGGGCTCATCTTTCTTGAACCTGATGAAGCTCACCCCTCGTTTCCTGGCCTCCTGATAATAGAGCTCCATGAGGCCGTAAGTCCTTATGTCACGGTAAAGGATGAAAACTTTGGCCTCAGGCTTAAGCTCCTTTATCTTGAGGGCGCTTTTCACCGAACCCTGGCAGCAGATGCGGCTGCAGTAAGGGTGCTCCTCGTTGCGGGAACCAACACACTGGATCATAACCACAGTGTCCACAGCTTCCAGAGCTTGAGCTCCCTTTGCCAAAAGGTCTGACATCTCAAGGTAGGTCATGACCTTGGGGTTTTGTCCGTAAAGATATTCCTTGGGCTCGTACGGCCTGGCACCTGTGGCCATTACTGTGACCCCGTGGCGGATCTCCTCTGTACCTTTGGAGTTGGAGATCTGGGTTTGGAAGTTTCCCACGAAACCCGTGTGGGACTTAATCTCGCTCTGAAGGTGGAGCTTTATGTTTGGGTGCTTTTTCACGCGCTCCACCAGGTCCTCCAGGTAAGCCTGTATATCGTCCCCCTCTATGGTGGTATGCAGCTTTCGGGCAATGCCGCCTAGTTGGTCCGTTTTTTCCACAAGGTGTACGGTATAGCCCTGCTCGGCTATGTTAAGAGCAGAGTTCATTCCTGCCACGCCACCTCCCACCACCAGTGCGGTTTGCTCCACAGGCACTGTGAGCTGTTCCAGGGGCCTGGCGTTTCTCACCTTCGCCACCGCCATCCGCACCAGGTCTTTGGCCTTCTGGGTGGCCTTCTCAGGCTCTTGCTGGTGAACCCAGGAACCCTGGTCGCGAATGTTGGCCATCTCGAAAAGGTAAGGATTAAGGCCCGCCTGCCTGATGGTTTCCCTGAATAACGGTTCGTGGGTCCTGGGGCTGCAGGAGGCTACCACAACCCGGTTGAGTCCCTGTTCCTTGATCACTTCCACCATGCGCTGGATATTGTCCTGGCTGCAACTAAAGAGGTTCTCGGCAGCATATACAACCCCAGGCAGGCTTGAGGCGTACTCCCTGACCTCGGGCACGCGCACCACACTGGCGATGTTGATGCCGCAGTCGCAGACGAAAACACCGATTCTGGGCTCGTCCTTGGATATGTCTATCTCTTCCGGGTAGGAGCGTTCCAGGATCTCGGTGTATCTGGCCTCAGCCAAAAGGGTCTCGGCCTTCCCCACCGCAGAGGAGGCTTGCATGACCGTCTCCGGTATGTCCTTGGGCCCCTCGAAGGCCCCACACACGAATATACCCGGCCTGGAAGTTGCGACAGCCTCCAGCCCTCCCATGGATGAAAAGCCATAGGGATCCAGCTCCACCCCTACTTTCTTGGCCAGCTCCACGGCAGCAGGAGAAGGCTCCATGCCAACCGAGAGGACCACCATGTCGAAAATCTCCTCATAAACCTTGCCTTCTTCGTCTACGTAACGAATCAAGGGACTCTTGGTAGCAGGGTCCTCCACAACCGAGTGAACGCGGGAGCGCACGAAGCGAACCCCCATCTCCTCGCGGGCCCTGTCGTAGTAGCGCTCAAAGTCCTTCCCGAAGGTGCGCATGTCCATGAAGAAAATGGTGGCATCCAGATCCCCCTTGGCATGCTCTTTTGCTATGACGGCCTGCTTTATGGCGTACATGCAACAGACCGAGGAGCAGTAAGGATGGTCACCCTCGTTGATGTTTCTGGAGCCAGCGCACTGGATCCAGGCGATGCGCTTGGGCTCCTGGTGGTCGGAGAGTCTTACCATGTGGCCTTGGAAGGGTCCTGAGGCGCTCAGAATCCTCTCGAATTCCTTGCTCGTGACCACATTCTTTATCCGGCCATAACCGTAGGTCCTTAGCTTTCTGGCATCCACTGTCTCAAAGCCGGGAGCCAAGATCACGGCCCCCACCTCAAGGGTTCTTTTTTCTTCCTCCATCTCGTGCACCACTGCTCCGGCCTTACAGGCGACCACGCACTGGTAGCACTCGCAACAGCCGCCGCAATCCAGACATCTTGCAGCCTCTTTTCTGGCCACCTCCTCTTCCACCTGGAGCCGCACCTCCTGGAACCCACCAACCCTTTCCTGGGCAGGGACCACCGGCACCTTCATGCGCTCCCTGCGCTCCACGTCCGGAGGTATCTCGGTCCAGTTCTCCCCCATGGGGGGCTCTTCCACCCACTCTTTGGGAAGCTCCTTGCCTTTGAGGTACTGCGCAATGTAATTGGCGGCCCTCTTGCCGGCTGCCACTGCCTCGATCACAGTGGCAGGACCCGTGACCACATCTCCCCCTGCGAATATCCAAGGCACGCTTGTCTGCAAGGTCTCGGGGTTCACCACCAGCAGGTTCCACTTGGAGACATCCAGCTCAAGACCGTCCCCCAAAAACTCCAGATCAGGCTCCTGGCCTATGGCCGGGATTATGTGATCCGCCTCCAGGAAGAACTCGGAACCCTCCACAGGAATTGGCTTGCGCCTTCCAGTGCTGTCGGGCTCGGTAAGCCTTGTCCTGATGCACTCAAGCCCTTTGAGCTGGCCCCCCTCGTGCACCACCCTTAAAGGAGCGGCCAGGAAATTGATCTTGACCCCCTCGGCCTCCGCCTCTTCCACCTCTTCAGGCTCTGCCAGCATCTCGGCCCTGGAGCGCCTGTAAAGAATGCTGACCTCGCTGGCTCCCAGGCGAAGTGCTGTCCTAGCCCCGTCCAAAGCCGAGTGACCGCCCCCTATGACCACCACCTTGCCTTGGATTTTCTTGAGCTGACCCAGATGAACCTCTTTCAGAAAACTGGTTACATCCTGAACCCCAGGACCCTCTTTTTCTCCGGGAATACCCAGTTTGAGCCCCTTCCAAGCCCCTGTGGCCAGGAAGACCGCCTTGGCCCCATGCTCCCTAAGCTCCTTGAGGGTAACGTCTTTGCCTATTCTCACATTGGTTTGGATCTCCACCCCGAACCTCTTGAGGTTGCCTATCTCGGCATCCAGGACCTCCCTGGGCAGCCTGTGTTCGGGTATGCCGTAGCGCATCATGCCGCCTGGCTCCGGCATGGACTCGTAAACAGTTACCCTGTACCCCTCCAAGGCCAGAAAGTAAGCTGCAGTCAAGCCGGCCGGGCCCGAGCCCACTATGGCCACCCTGTCTTCCTTTAGGTCTATGGGGGGAACCGGAAGCTCGGTCACAGGCGCGCGGTCGGCCGCCACCCTCTTTATCTCCCTGATGGAGATGGGCTCGTCCACCTGCTTGCGTCGGCAGCTCTCCTCGCAACGGTGCGGACAAACCCTCCCAAGCACCCCTGGGAAGGGTAGATCCCTCATGATGACCTGCACGGCCTCCCTGTATTTCCCCTCTTTCACCATGGCCACGTAAGCCTGGACATTGAGGTTGGCCGGGCAGGCCATGCGGCAAGGCGCAGTGTCCAGCTTCTGGATGGCATACCCGCTCGGGATGGCCTGGGGATATCGCTTATAAGTGGCCTTGCGGGTGGAAAGCCCCAGATCGTACTCATTGGGTCTGTCCACAGGACACACCTTGGCGCACTCCCCGCAGGCAGTGCAGCTGGAGAGGTCTATGTAACGGGGATGTTGAGCCACCTCCACCTTGAAATCCCCTGGCTCCCCCTGAATGTCCAACACCTCAGAGTTGGTCAAAAGCTCGATGTTCAGATTGCGGCCGCACTCCACCACCTTGGGTGAAAGGATGCACATGGCGCAATCGTTGGTGGGAAAGGTCTTGTCCAGTTGGCTCATGGTACCGCCGATGGCAGGGGAACTCTCTACCAGATAAACGTGAAATCCGCTTTCCGCCAGATCCAGGGCCGCCTGAACGCCACCTATGCCGCCGCCCACTACCAGAACAGATCCTTTAGCCATGTATTCCCTCTCCTGCAAGAAGTGATTCAGCTTTCCATTGGAAGGCCGACCGATGGATTATCATTTAGGGGGAGGCACATGTGGTTCTCCAGAGGTCGTCACCTCATTATAAGCTAACGGGTTGAATCGTTCAAGCTTATCTACCCGAGAAGAGGTCGAAAGTCAAGCCTACGGACAGGGCCGGCTTGGTCAGAAAAGTGGACGGTTGGGAATGTGGAGGGACGCGCTTTTGCTAGACTATCGAAGAGAAGTTTCACACCTAGCCTGGCAAGACCTTTTTGGTCAGGCAGAAGCGTGCCTCTCCCGAGAAATGATTCTGATATGCGGATTCTTGTGGAAAGAGGGCTGGGAAGCTTGGAGGAAGGTTTTCTTGGGGGGGAGCTAAACTATAGCCCCCCCCAACATGCTTCTTGATCAGCTCCTTAGGAAAGTCTTTACAGCTTTTAGCCAATCTGCCTCTTTCAATTCCTCAAAGAGATCCTCGGCTGCGAGCCCTCCATCGGCGGCCAGGGGCACTTCTCCGGCCATGGAGAGGAGCTGCTCCCTCTCCCATTGGATGAACCTGTGAGCTTCCTCCCCGAAGTGCAGGCTCTTGAGGTTCTTGCGCAGCGCCGTGGGCTCCACCACTACAAACCAGCCCCTCTCATACGGAGAGCTGTGAAGGCTTTGCGGATCTGCGCTTAGCTGGGGGTTTTGATGTAGCACGATCCCGTCAACCGGAGAGAGCACGGACACTGTGTGACCGTTTCTTCTAAGAGAGAAAGCCACCTGCCCCTGCCTGAGCTCTGCACCCACCGGTGGGAGCCCCACCGCCTTGACCTTTCCCACCAGCCTCCTGGCAAAGTCGTCCAGGCCAACCCTGACTCTCCCGCCATACTCGGGCCTGGCCCAGGTGTGACCTTCGTGATAGTAGAGATCCTCGGCAACCGCGAACCCCCCTATCTGGGCTTGAGCCCTGACAGGCAGAACTTGGGCTGTGAGCCTCTCCTGCATCATCTGATCGAAGGCACAGTTTCCGCACTCGTAAGCATTGGGGCAAATCTTGCTCGAGACCTCCCCTGTGAGCATGTATCTGCACTTTCGGCGGGACGCAGGCAGCTGCATCATCTTCTGCACCCAGGTCTCGGTGAAGCGCTCCCTGGGGGTCTCTATGGCTCTGGGGGGTTGCTGGGCTCTGCTCTCCTCTGCCCGGGCCTGCATGGCGTGGTCATAAGCACAAGTGGGGCAGTCGTAGTTGTTGTCGCAAAGCTTAAAGGAGACCACCCCCGCCTCCATCCAGATGCATTTCCTTTTCCCGGCAGGCACTATCTTCATGGAGCTTTGGGTCCTGGGTGTCATGGCCATCCCTCCTTGTTGAATTTCTTGGGTCTTGCCCTTACCCGAAGCAACTAGGATGCCAAGCCGCTCTATCGAAGATAACTAAATGATATTTTTATATTTTCTGTGGGAAGGTGACCATACTAGAAACTTCGGGTTCGGAATATAGCCGAAAATATCGACATATACCTGCGAGGTAATGGCCTATTGCCAGCTAACCAACTAATTTTATTGAGTCTAGAGTTATTGTAGAAGGGTTCAGCCACCTGTCGATTTATTTGACAATCTCTTGAGGGAAGTCTTCCCGAGCCTTTGCCTCAGCTCCCATCTGAGAAGCTCAAGGCAGGTGGGGCAAAGGCTGGCCAGTTTGGAGTCCGTGTGTTCTATAAGGGTGGAGGAGTGCATGACGCAGTGCGGATCCCTGCAATGCGTCAGACCCATCAAATGCCCAACTTCGTGGACCGCCGTCTTCTCCAGGCGCTCCAACAAAAGCTCCGGATCCTCTGCCTGTTCGTAAAACTCAGGCCTCAAGCGGTACGTGGAGATCACTGCCGCACGGCCCCCTATCTCCGAGAGCCCGAAGACGTACTTGAGCACTGGCAGGAACAGATCCACCTGGGTCACCCCCAGCACTCCCAAGCCATCCCCAGGGGAGCTGGCCTTGAGCCTCTCCAGCAATGCCCTGCACTCGTACTGGGACCTACGCTCATCGTAAGCATAACGAGGGTTCTCCATGGTGGGCAGGATGAGACACGGGATGCCCATGCGAGAGCCTATGGAGTCCTGCACTCTCTTTAGGATCCCTTCCCTTGGTCGGCCCAGGTGGGTTATGTAGAGATGGGAAATGGCCTCTACCTCCTGGGCTCTATCTGGTAGCGCCTCATCTTGTTGTAAAGGGTCTGCCTGTCTATTTCCAGCACCCGGGCGGCCTGACGAATGTTCCAGCCCGTCTCTTCCAGTATACGTTCTATGTGGAGTTTCTCCATGGCCTTGAGGCTCTTGGGCTGGGGCTGGCAGGGCTCTTCCCTCCTTGGGAAGGGAAGGTCTTCTGGGAGGATCTGGTTCCCCTTGCCTATCACAAGGGCCCTCTCGATGACGTTTTCCAGCTCCCGCACATTCCCAGGCCAGTCATACTCCATGAGAAGCTTGAGGGATGAGGGGGCGATCCTAACCGGCTCCCTGTTCATGGCCAGGGAATGCTTCCTGATGAAGCTCTCCACCAGAAGAGGGATGTCCTCCTTGCGCTCCCTCAAGGCGGGCACCTGGATGCAGATTACGTTGAGCCGGTAGTAAAGATCCTCCCTGAAGCGGTTCTCTGCAATGGCTTTCTTGAGATCTCTATTGGTGGCAGCCAAAATGCGCACATCCACCTTGATGGGCTCGTGGCCTCCCAGCCTGCAGAATTCCCGTTCCTGGAGCACTCTGAGGAGGTCCACCTGGGTCTTGAGGCTGATGTCTCCCACCTCGTCCAGGAACAGGGTACCTTGGTGGGCCAGCTCAAAACGGCCCCTCTTGGTGTGCATGGCTCCCGTGAAAGCCCCCCTCTCGTACCCGAAAAGCTCGCTTTCCAAGATGGAGTCTGGCAGGGCCCCGCAGCTCACTGCTATAAAAGGCCTGTAGCACCTTGGGCTGTTGGCGTGTATTGCCCTGGCTATCAGCTCTTTACCGGTGCCGCTCTCCCCGGTGATGAGCACCGTGGAATCGGTGGGGGCGACCTTCCTTATGAGCTGGAAGATCCTCTGCATGGGCTCACTTCTCCCCACTATTTCGTCGAACTCCGTCCTCTCCTCGAGCTTTTGTCTCAAAAGCAGGTTCTCTATGAGGAGTTCCCGGTGTGAGATGATCCTCTGGATCTCCATCTCCACCTGATCAGGATCAAAAGGCTTGAGCAGGTAGTCGAAAGCTCCCTCTTTCATGGCTTGAACGGCCGTGTCTATGGTCCCATATGCGGTCATGATGATGACCTGGGCATCTGTCCCCAGATCCTCCCCTTTGAGTCTCCTCAAGGTTTCCAGACCGTCCATCCCGGGCATCTTTAGATCCAGAAGAATCACGTCCCAGTCCCGCTCCCTGACCATGGCGATGGCCTGTTCCCCCCCGGCGGCCAGACCCACCTCGTAGCCGTCTTCTGTAAGCCAATCCTTGAGACTCTCCCTCATGGGGGCCTCGTCGTCCACCACCAGTATCCTGGGCCTTCGAGTCATGGGACATCCCCTTCCTGATTCCCGTTCTTGGGAAGAGTTGTTTGCGGCCCGTTCACACAGGGAAGATAGACCCTGAAAGTTGTCCCCTCCCCGACCCGGCTCTCCACCTCTATGCTCCCACCATGCCTGGTTATGATCCCGTATACTACCGCAAGCCCCAACCCAACTCCCTTGGCCTCTTCTTTTGTGCTAAAAAAAGGTTCGAATATCTGTGACAAATTCTCCTCCGGTATGCCGCAACCAGTGTCCTTTACTTTCACCATCACAAATCCCTCTCTATCCCCCTTTTGGGCCTCAACTGAGAGCAATCCGCCTTTTTCCATGGCCTCAACGGCATTAATCATGAGGTTCAAGAAAGCCTGCTGAATCTGGCGGAAATCACATCGCACAAGAGGGAGTTCTGGCTCGCAGGCGCACCTGAGCCTCATCTCTTTCATCTCCAGATCATGGTCTATCAGGGCCACTGTCCTCTGGATGATCTCCTCAATCCTGTGTTCGGCTATGTTGAGGGTGGAGTGCCTGGCAAAGGCCAGAAGATTTCGAACTATCTCCCCGCAACGGGCCGTCTCGGACTCCATGGTGCCCAGGAACCTGGAGATGTCTGAAAGCCTCTTGGGAGTGAAGGCCCCCCGCTGCAGCATGTTCTTCATGAGCTTGGTGTAGGTCAAGACCACCGAGAGGGGGTTGTTAATCTCGTGGGCTATGGTGGCTGCCAGCTTCCCCAGGGAGGCCAGTTTCTCGGTTCGGATGAGCTGCTCCTGGGTATTGCGAAGTTCCTGGTAAGCTTCCTTTAGTCCTTCGTACAGGTTGGCGTTTTCTATTGCTACCCCTATCTGGTTGCCCACTGCCGTCAGAAAATCCACGAAATCCGTTGAGAAGCGAAACTCGGTGTAACTTGAAACGCAAAGAGCCCCCACCGCCTTGTCCTTGGCCAGAAGAGGGATGTATACAGAGGAGACCAGCCCCTCCTCCATGATGTCTTCAACGTAGGGGTCCTCGGCCCTGAGGAAATTGTCCACAACAATGGTCCTCCGATGCAGAACGGTCTTGCCCAGCAGCCCGTCTCCAACTCTTCTGCGCTGGAAGTGCGGTCTGTCTATGAATCTGTTAGAGGCCCCCTTCCAGGCCGCCAAGTTCAGCCACTCCCCTTTTGTATCCAGCATGTAAATGCGGATACTGGCCCCATGGAGAAGTTTCAGGATCTCGTCTATGGTACTCTCCAAAACCTCTTTCAGCTCAAGGCTGCTTGTCAAGGTGGTGGCAATACTGCTCAGTGTGGCCAGTCTTGCGCTTTGCTGATGGAGCTCCTGCCTGGCTTTCATCTCCTGGGAAACATCTCTCAGGATCAACACATGGCCTTGAAGTTTGCCCTTTACCCCTCCAATGGCAGCCAAGGTGACTCTGGTTCCCAGCGCCACACCTTCTTTGCCTTTCAAAAAAGCATGGAACTCCCTCACCGAGCCTGGAGGTTCCGCCTTTAACCGAACCGACTCCACTTCTTGCGGATTTTGGAAAAGCTCTTGAACTCTTCTGCCTTTATACAGCTCCTCGGCACTTTGGTATCCTAGTAGCTCGGCTGCAGCCGGGTTGGCCATGGTTACCCGACCTGAGGGATCGCAAACCAGGATCCCGTCTCTGGACCATTGCAGAAGGGATCTGGCCACCCTCTCAAGGCTCACTCTGGGCTGGCCAGATGAACGGGAGGCGCGCTGATTCATAGGCAGGATCTTATCTCCAATAACGGCTACAGGCCGGATTACTTGTCAAAGCAGTCCCCTAACCCAGATCATTTTCCAAAGCCTGTGACTTTGGGGGCTACGCCCCCAAGGCCCCGCTGGCGCTTTGGCATATCCCCACTCTAACCAGCGCCAAATCTGAAACCCAAAATCAGGGTGTCTTTGAGCATAGCCCGGTTTGTCCAAACATGTCATTAAGATAGCCCGAATTATCCACTGATGGTGAATGACGATGGCTAAAAAGCCGAAGCCCCTCCGGCGAGAAAAAGGGGTTTATAAACCCTTTCCCCCTCCAGGAGAGGCTTCCCGCGCCGGCCACCCGAGTTGATCCGGCCTGTATCATTCAAGAAGGCCTTCGACTACGAGGGCTCCTTTTTCTGAGTTCTCCTCAATCCAACACTATGGCATTGGCCAGCAGAGTCCAGAGGTGCACCGACTCGAACTCATAAGTGTCCTTGTACTCCCTGGCCAGGTTGTTTATTCCGTCAAAGCAGTTCACACAAGGGGTACAGACCTTGCTTGCACCGGTTCGCTTAATCTGATCCACCTTGATCTTGCCGTAATAGGTCCTGGCCCTGGCAAAGCCGTTTATGAGCGCCCCACCTCCACCGCTGCAGCAGATGTTGTTCTCCCTGCTGGGGTCCATCTCCACAAAGTTCTTTACCACTCGGCTAAGCACATACCGGGCATCCTCACCTATCCCGGGGAATCCGTCCAGGGCAGCCTTGCGAACCACATTGCACGGGTCGTGAAGCGTCACAACAACGTCCCCGTTTTTCTCTGGGTCCACCTTCAGCCGCCCCTCCCTGAGCCACTTGGCATAGAGGTTCACAACACTCAACACCTCAAACTTGTGCTCTATCTTGAACCTTCGGTACCCAACCTGGGTAGCCCAAAGTCCGTGCCCTCATTCAGTGTAGGCCATGGTCTTACAGCCCAGCTCCTCCACTCTCTTGGCCTGCTCCCTCAAAGTGTACTCCCAGGTGTCAAAGTCCCCTGTGAACATGGCATAGTTGGTCCCCTCCCACCACTTGGAGGAGATGGTCCAGCTGGCCTTGGCAGCATGGAAAATCTTGTAGATGGACATGAGGTCCATGGGATAATACTGGGGCTGCTTGGAGTTGATGGTGCAGAAAAACTCGGCCCCTTGCTTGTCTATGGGCAGCTCGAAATCAGGGATCTCTTCCTTTAGATCCTCTGCCATCCACTCGAAGGTCTCTACGGCGTCCTCCACGGTGAGGCGCATGTTATTCATGGTCTCCCTGTGGTTGTTGGCCGTCTTTTGGATCTCCCCGGGGGTCTCTTCTCTGGGCACCAGGCTCCTGGCAGTCGTGATTATGGCCCCGAAGTTGATCCCCATGGGGCAGGCCCAGGTGCACCTCTGGCAGTTAGTGCACTGCCAGATCCAGTTGGACTTGATTACTTCCTGGTCCAGACCGTAGTGGATCATCCGGACGAGCTTCCTTGGGTCCATGCCTTCCCAGTCCGCCACAGGGCATCCCCCGGCACAGGTGCCGCAGGTGAGGCACTGATCCAGCTTGCTGGCATCACCTGCTATCTCCCTAAGCGGGGTTTTAGCTTTTTCTTTACTTACCACTATTTTCCCCACAACCCCACCTCCTTGATTACTCTCCGCCCTTTGCCTGCATTTTCAGACCTGCTCAACTGACGGGGGGGAACACCACTTCTAACTTTCCTCCGCCGCCCAGGAAAGCTTACAACCGTTCACCTTCTTTCTGCAACCGCTTATCCCTAACTGATAGAGCCGGCCGCAGCTCTCGTAAAGGATGTAAGGGGTTGTAAGAAGCGGTATTCCCCTGCTCCTGGCCAGCTCCACAGCCTCGTTCTGGGGCCTCTTGCCCCTCACAAAAACCACAGCACACATGTCCAGCATCTCGGCGGTGCGCACCACCTGGGCGTTGGTCAGGCCTGTGAGAAGCATAGTGCCCTCTGTGGCAAAAGCCAAGACATCACTCATCAGGTCCGAGGCAAAAGCCCTGTCGATCTCCACGTCCAACTTGTCCTGCCCTACTATCACTTCGGCTTCCAGAACATCTATGAGATCTCTGAGCTTCATCTACTCGAGCCCGCCTCCTTGATTCAATGCTCGTTTCTCAAGAGGAACCCTTTATGTCAAAGCTCGAGCCAGGAGTCAGAGTAAAGGGTATGGCCCAAAAGCACTCTCACCGTTTTCACGTAATCCTGCTCCTCCTTGCTCAGAGATCCCATGTCTATGGGCTCTCCGTCCAGCACCTTGTTCACCAATGTGACTATGTCAGGCCTTTCACCCTTGGCTATGGAGGCAAGCTGCTTGTCAAAGGCGTCCACTATGGCCGTGGTCATCCCGTAACGCTCCAAAATCACCATCATGGTCTGGTTCAGAATGGGCCTTAGGTGATCCGGGGCCCCGTTGGAGCAGTTGGAAAGACCACATGTTGAGTTCACCCCAGGGGCCAGCACCTCGGCCATCTCCATCAGTTGCCTCATGAACTCCAGACACTCCAAGAGCTGCTGCTGCTGAACATTCACGGGCGTGATTATGGGGTCCACATAGATGTCCTGGGGTGCAATGCCTGCCTCCACTGCCCTGCTCAAGATATCTGTAGCCAATAGACTCCTTTCCGAAGCGTCCCTGGGAAGCCCCTCTGGCCCCCAAAGGAGAGCCACCATGCCGGCGTCGTACTTCTTGGCCATGGGAATCTGGGCCTCCATGCGCTCAGGCCTACACATGATGGAGTTGATTACAGCCTTTCCCTTCTTGGGTTCGTAAACTCGGAGCCCCGCCTCCATGGCTTGGATATTGGTGGTATCCAGATACAAGGGGGTGTCCACCACCTCCTGCACGGTCTTGACCATCCACTCCATGAGTTCCTCGCCACCTTTTCGAGCCGGGCCCAGGTTGATATCTATCCAGTCCACCCCGGCCTCGGCCTCGGCAATGGCCATCTCCTGAATGGGCTTGGGATCCCTGTTCTTCATGGCCTCACCGATGCGTTTGACCATCACGTTGAGATTCTCACCTATCCGCAGCATGAATCACCTCCTCCTAGCCATGAATTTTGTGAGTCCCCCAGCCCTGTTTCAGGCCTTGAACTCCTTTAGGTATGCCGGAAGGGCGGATGCCTCCCTGGGGCCCACGAGCACAGTCCAGTCCACCAGTTCCTCCTCCAGGTCCCCTGCAATGGAAGCAGCATAACCTGGAATTATGACTTTCTTGTGCTTCACCTTCTCTATGGCCCCGGATTTCTTCATGAAAATTCCTATGGCGTCCCCCGCGAACTTACCGGCTGCCCAGGCAGTCATGACCGAGAGCCCCTCTGTGTCCACCACCAAGAGCCAGGACGGAACCCTGCTTGTCTCTATCTCGCCACTCACAATGAAATAGGTGAGGGAGAAATTGCTAGTGACACAAAGCGGAGAGTCTTCGTCAGGCCCGTTTATCTCGTAAATGCCAGGAGAGGTGGCCATGGGTCTTTGAGGATCGGTGTAGATGTTGAGTCGCTGGAGCAGGAGCGGGAAGAGGCTCTCCGGGGACAGCTCATCCATGACTATTATGCCCGCGTACTTGGGCAGAAGCATGGCAGCCGCGGCGGTCTGCTCTGCCAGGCTGTCGCCCATGGCATTGGCAAAGGCGATGGTGGGAAACCCGAGAGCCCTGTTTTTGTCCAGGAGGGCCGCCCTTCGGATGGCCACCTGATCCAGGAAGGCGCCAGCCAGGTCCCTGGCCCCCGAGTCTATGACCAAATCCTTGAGGCCCGCCTCGCTGAGCTCGGTGGTGAGCTCGACCACCTCCTCCAGGTCCACCCCTTTCACCGCCAGGGGGCAGCCAGTCTCGCCTGCCAGCTGGCACATTTTGTCCGCATTGGCCTGCGTGGCAGCGTAGAGGAGGGGCTTTTTGTCCTTTAGGGCCTTTGCGGCAGGGGCCAGGACCTGTGGGTCCTCGCAGGCCAGGATCATGGAGAAGTCCGTGTTTTCTGCCAGGGCCTTTGCCGCCGCGGTGAACTTGGCCGGATCTGCGGACTCGCACTTGAGAAAAACCAACTCAGGCTGAAGGGTAAGCCCTATGCGTTCCCACTTGAGCCCTGCCCAGCGCTTGGCTTTTTCCAGGAGCTCTGGGTCCGTGTCGCTTAGCTGCCCGGCCAGGCCACAGGGGTTGTAAAAAGTCTTCTCATGCCTAAAAAGCACTGTTTCCCCGCCCACCTTAAGAGAGCGGCCGTCGCTTCCTATCACCACCGGTCTTATGGGTGGCGCACTAGCCTCGGCCAGCTGTTCCTTTGCTTCTTCCGAAACATAGGGGCAGGCGGCCAGTTCAGCCTTTCCGGCTGCTAAGGCCATGGCAAAGGCCAGACACGTTGGGACGCCGCACTCTCCGCAATTGGTCTTAGGAAGCAACTTGTAGATTTGAATTCCGGTCAGCGCCATTTTCCACTCCTTCCTGCATTCGCTAGTTACTGCCGGGGCCCTGCCGGGCCTGGCCTTGCGGGAAATTCGGAGGCCCCTCCGGCTAGGCAAGGGCCTCCAGCCTGGCCTAACCCGTGATGGGAGGCATGGAAAGAGCCGGGTGGTTCACCCTCTTCATGAACTCCAGGACCGAGGCCTCATCCACCCCCACCGTCTCGTCGGCGATCTTGTCGATGAGATCAGGCACTCCCAGCTCCTGACCCCTTCTCAACAAGCCCTCGCGCAGCTCCTCTTTGAGGGCCTTGGGCATCCATACCATCCTGAGAAGCCCGCCGTCCCCGATGAGATACTTGCGCTGGATGATGTTGTATTTGGAGTGGCCCACAAAACCCGGGCTGGACTGTCCGCCCCCCATGACTCCCGCCAAGGTGGTGAACTTCATGCCGCAAGGGGTGTCCCCGGTGTAGTCCCTGTTGACGGTCATGACCCCGTTGCAACCCGGCAGCACTGCCGCAATGCACTCACAGCAGCCGCAGGTGGTCATGGGATCATACACGATGCTGTAGAAGTTGTAGTGGTCTATCTTGCCCCGGCTGGCCTTTTGGACAAACTCGTTCACACCTTTCCACTGCCCCAGCTTGGGATCCAGACACTCACCCTTTTCCACGGGCTGGTTGGGCCCGGTGGGGTTGATCTCGAAGCTGGCCTTGCAGTCGAACCAGTTGTAAGCCCCGCAGAGGCCCGTGCGCTCGGGGCTTATCATGCAGACATGGCTCGGTGCAAAAGACTGGCACAGGGTACAGGAGTAGTAGGTCTCCACACCCTCGTCTGTCATGTTCTCAACGCGAGCGTCTCTGTCCTTGTACACGGCCCTGGCCATCTGGGTGAATTTTTCCACATCCTTGGCATTGGTGTACAGCGTCACCTCCACCTTGTCCAGGATTGAGCCGAAATCCTTGTGGAACATGTCGTGGATGATCTGGCCAATGTGCTTTAGGCGAAAGCCCTTATCTGTGGCCAAAGCAGAAAGCCTTATCCAGGCGATGTCTCTTTGGCCTATGTGCATGACGCCCTGGGCGTAATTTAGGAGGTGATGAATCTGTCTCTCCAGAATGGGCTCAAAGTCGGGCTGCATCTTGCGGCCCGCCACCCTTACATGAATACCAAGAGGGATTCTCTCGCCTTTTTCACAGTCCGGGATGTCTTTCCCGATCAGGGTTATCTTCCCGTCCTCTATCTCATCCATGGAAGCCATCTGCACGAGCTCGGTGCACTGGGTTTTGCCACCACCCATCTCCAGCACCAGATCCTCTTTCCTGACGCGCTCCCCCTCGAAGGCAGGCCCGTAGGAAACAGGAATATCCACCTTTGTTATGGTGGTCTTAAGGCCCCTTACCTCCACAGACTTCTGAACCATTTCACTGTGGGGCACGTTGGCCACCACATGCTCGTACGTGCACACACCCGTGGGCAAAATCTCGGGAATGTCAGTGTCGGCAATGGTGGGGAAGCCCCAGTTTATGGCCCCTGCTGCATTGGCCGCCCACTCGGCGTTGACCTCTCCCAAGGCGTTAACAAAGGCAAAGATCCTGTCCTTGTTGTAAAGCAGGATCTTTTTGTAATCCCCCGGCTTGACCCCTCCGAAGGCCATGGCCGCCCTGTTGGCAAAGCCCAGTGCGAAGACTGCAGCGCTTATCTCTGGGCCAAAGGGCACAAGCCTGGTGTTCCAGCCCACCTGCACCCCGGCCTGCACCAGCTGCTCGGCAAAGGTGGTGCCGGCCTGGTGGGCGCACATGAACACGTAGAGATTTCGTCTCTGGTACTCCTCGGCTATCATCTTGGCTGTCTCAGGGTCAGGAGCGGCACCAACTATGGCCGCAAAACCGGGAGCCGTGCCGTCCACGAACTCAACTCCACGCTTTCTCATGATCACGTCATCGGCCGCCCCCAGCCAGAGGTGACCGTTTTCAGGGTCGCACTCCTCCCCGGGGTAGTAGAAATCCGGATCATCCACGTACCGGATTGCCTCCACTATCTCCTCTGCAAAGAGGGTTGCCATACCCGCATCCAGGGTTGGCCCCAGATAGGGAAGATGGTGACGGTTCTTCACGATGGGGGGGAGGAGTTTCTTGGCTATCTCCAACACCTTCCCTGCATCCCTGAGGGTCTTGACCGGTATGCCCAGCAGGGAGTAAATGACGGGCAGGTAATAAGCTGTGTTGGGAAACTCCAACTTCTGATCCGGTCCATATTGTTCCAGGGCCCTCTTGTAAGTGCCTTCCGCCTTGGAGACTATGTTTCGGGCACCCTGGATCGCCGCAAACGCAACCAGCTTGGACATGTCTCTGTATCCTCCTTTCCGGAGTTTCTATTCCCTTCGTGGGTTAGGCCACTTCAAGAGCACGGCGATCCGCCATGTCGAACAGCTTCCTCTCCTTGGCCTTGTCCAGACCCAAGGCCTGCCTCTTCTTGTCTATGTGGGCGATCATCTTTCTGGCCATCTCGTAAGGATCAGGCTCCACGTCCCACATGCCGCCGTAGATGTTCTCTAGTTCCTTTGTCAGGTAGTTGGCGAACTTGGGGGCCCCGGTTATGGGGAGCCCCACCCCGAAGATGGTGTAAACCCCGCTGGCCACAAAATACTGCCCTATGGAGATGGCCTTCTCGCTCATCCATTCAGGAGCCGCACCTGCTGCTGGCAGGTCCGAGATGTCCTTGCCCAAGCCCCCTGCCTTCACCACCTGAGTTGCGGCCATGAGGATTCGGCTGTTGTCCACACAGGACCCCATGTGGAGCACAGGCGGGATGCCCACTGTCTCGCACACCTCGGCCAGGCCTGGGCCGCAGTACACCTTGGCAGCCTCTGGAGTCAGAAGTCCAGCTTTGCCGCAGGCCATGGCATTGCAGCCTGTTGTGAGCACGATCACGTCGTTCTTGAGAAGCTCCTTCACCACGATGAGATGGGCCGAGTCATGGGTGGTCCTTGCGTTGTTGCAGCCCACAACACCCCCTATACCCCGGATTCGGCCATTGATGATGTTGTCATTGAGGGGCCAGTAAGAACCCCTGAAGGTCCCCCCCAGGTGGTAGTTGATGGCCTCGTAGCTGAAGCCCACCACCATCATTTCCCTTTCCTTGGGAATAAGAACTTCGGATTTCCTGTTGGGGAAGTTGTCGATGGCCGTCTTCACTATCTTCTTGGCATCCTCAAGGGCGTGATGCTCGTCGAACTCTATGTGGAGGGTCTCCCCACTTGCCATCATGGCCCTGGGGTTGGTTGTGATGATCTTGGTGTGGTAGCAGCTGGCCACGTTGGCTATGTTTTCCATGATACACTGCACGTCAACCACCATAGCATCCACGGCTCCTGTGACTATGGCCAGCTCCTGCTGGAGATAGTTGCCGGCTATGGGCAAACCGTGGCGAACTAGGATCTCATTGGCAGTGCAGCACATGCCGGCCAGCACTATGCCCTTGGCCCCCTTGCTTTGGGCATAGGAGAGCATCTCGGGATCTCTGGCCGCAACCACTATCATCTCCGAGAGCAGTGGCTCATGGCCGTGCACCACAATGTTTACATGGTCAGGCTTCAAGACCCCTAAGTTTATTTCCCCCTGAATGGGGTATGGAGTGCCGAAAAGCACGTCCTGAAGGTCTGTTGCTATCATGGAGCCAGCCCAGCCGTCTGCCAGGGCTGCCCTTGTGCACTGCTTGACCAGGTTCTTGTAATCCTGGTCCACCCCCATATGGGTGCGGTGCATGATCTCCACCACCTCACGATCTATCCCCCGGGGGATCACATCCAGTTTTTTCCACAGCTCGTACCTGGCCTGGGGAGCACGCTTGGCGTAGAAGATCTCGCCTTCCTGCTTGCCCCATTCCCCAAGGGCCCTCTCCCCCACCTCCACGGCGATCTCATAAATATCCCTTTCCACCTCCTGACCGTCCTCTACAACATGGGTGGCTACGCCGAAGTCAGGGGCTATTTCCAGGAGCTTCTGGGTATCCTTGATGGTGTAATCTTCGGTCTCCCTTCTGGCTGCAGCCAGGAAAACCTCGGCCACCCCTCTTCCATGGTCGCTGTGGGCAGCGGAGCCTGCAGCCACCATACGGGCGAAGTTTCTAGCCGCAATGGTCTCGGGGGTGGCCCCGCAAAGCCCTTTTCTGTTGTCCGGCCCTTCCAGGTCTTTCTTGGTGAGCGGAAGCCTGCAGGGTCCTTGGGCGCACATCTTGCAGCAGGTGCCTTGCTCCCCGATGTTGCAGGGCTTCATGGTCTGAGCCCTGTCGAAGATTGTCTCCACCTGGTCCGCCTGCGCCTTAGCCAGCATGGTTTGACTGGCCGTGTCCACGCTGAGTTCCTTAGGGTCGACCTTCTTGGTCTTGGCCTCGGCCGCGGCCGCTACCTTCTCCTTCTTCTCTTCTGCCATAGCGGTTCCTCCTCCGCTTTTTTTGTTCGGAAAGGGGGGCCTTCCCGATGGACATATAAGTCCATTTTCAGTCTAACGGGCTTTCAAGCCCCGGACACCCCCCTACCTGCGCAAAACACCCTCTCCTCGCAGCCTCCACCTCTCAAGTTGCCGCAAAATGTAAACTCCATCCGGGCCGGCGGTTCCAGGCTCCGGGCCCTTGCCAAACTGGACATCCCTTTTTTCCACCAGGTGCATCTCGGCCTGCCTGCGCTCCCTCTCCTCCCTGCGCCTTCGCCGTAGCTCCATGAGCTCTTCCTCGGCCTTGGCCCTGGCCTCTTCCCTGGCCTTTGCCTCTGCTTCAGCCTTGGCTTTGGCCTCGGCCTCTGCCTGCGCTTTGGCCTCTGCTTCAGCCCTGGCTTTGGCTTCCGCCTCTGCTTTTGCCCTGGCCTCTTCCTGAGCCTTGGCCTTTGCCTCGGCCTCGGCTTGAGCCTTGGCGGCTGTCTCCAGGTCCGCCTCAGGCTTCACCTCTACCTTGGGGGCAGGCTTAGGCGGTGGTGGGGGCGGGGTAGCAGCGGCAGCCTTGGGAGGTGGAGGGGGTGGGGCTGCGGCGGGCTTGGGAGCCGCGGCCGCTGCGGGTTTGGCAGGGGCAGCAGGCTTGGCTGCTGCTGCGGCTATGGGCTTGGCCTTTTCCCTTTGCACTTTGAGCCTGGCAGGCGCCTCGGCCCTTTTGGCCGTGATCCCCTCCATAAATTTCTTAACCAGCTTCACGGTCTCAGGGTGGCGAAGGATCAATATGTCGGAGCCGGCCATGAGGAAGGAGATAGCGGTCACTGTCTCCATGAGTATGCCCCGCATCTCGGGGTCCCCCAGCTCCGGGGCTTCCTCTTTGCCTACCTTGGCTTCCTTTGTCTTCCAAACCTCGTTTCCCACATTGTTGATCATGGGTTGGGCCAGCTGATCGTCCTCCTGCACCAAGGCGGCCATTCTTATGCGCTCCATGACCGAGTAAGTGTACTCCAGGCCGTAACCCAGACCCCCTGTTGTGGGATCAATGATGATCTTCTCCCTGGGCACCCCCAGATTCCCGAGAAGGATGTTGAGCTGCTTTGCCAGGTTCACGTCAATGGGGGAGCTTGCTATAACCGTGTGCCCGAACCCAAGTGCCGCGGCCCCTATGGCCTTGTGGTTCTCCTCCTCCACCGGGCCCAGGATGAGATTTCTGTTCTGGTAATCCTCTGCGATCTTCCTCAGCACAACCGTGTCCTTGGCCGTGTTGGCCGTGCCCCATACTATCACCGGCACATCCACTGCAGCCAGCACCTTGCCCACAGCCTCGCTTGCCTTCTCGGCCGGAGCATCCAGGCCATTGGGATCCGTGGATTTTAGCTGGACCACTATGGCCTCGGCTCCGTACTGCTCCACACACTTTTTGGCCCACGCCCCTGGATCCTCCAGAACGCCCTGAAAAGGCTTCTCGCAGGCCTCGGGCCAGCCCTCTGGCTTCATGTCCCAGACTTCCATGGCAATCAGCGGCTTGTTGGGCATGGAGCCTTCGAAAAGATGAAAAGGATAGCAGTCCTCTCCGCCCACGCGCGCGACCTTGGGCTCCTTGCCCAGGGCCACCTCCCTGATCTTCCCCGTGTACTTGATCTTTGAGATTGCGAAAGCCAATTTGCCACCCCCTGTCGAGATTGCGCGCCGCGTGCCCTTTCAGGAGACGCGCGGATTTGAGGATCTTTTTCCTTTACTTGTCCCCAAAAGCCTTCAAAGCGGCCTTCACGGTGTTTTTCATGAGCATGGTTATGGTCATGGGCCCCACACCCCCCGGCACCGGCGTGATGGCCGCCACTTTCTCCACCACCTCATCAAAGGCCACATCCCCCACCAGCTTGCGCTTTCCATCGGCTGTACGCCCCACCTCGTTGACCCCCACATCTATCACCACAGAGCCTTCTTTGACCATGTCCCCCTTCACATACTCAGGCACACCGGCAGCCACGATCAGGATATCGGCCCTTCGGGTATGGAATGCCACGTCCCTGGTGCGGGTGTGCACCACGGTCACCGTGGCATTGGCCCCAGGTCCTTTCTGGATCAACATATTGGCTATGGGCTTGCCCACAATGTTGGATCTTCCTACCACCACCACTTCCGCCCCATCTATCTTCGTCCCCGATCGCACCAGAAGCTCCTGGATCCCAGCCGGGGTGCAGGGCAGGAAGTCCGCTGTGCCTATCATGAGCTTCCCGACATTCACCGGATGAAACCCGTCCACATCCTTGTCAGGGTCTATGGCATAGAGAACCCTTGTTTCATCTATGTGCTTGGGCAAGGGGAGCTGAACCAAGATGCCATGGATCTTGGGATCCTTGTTGTATTTGTCTATTAGCTCCAAGAGTGCTTTCTCGCTGATCTCAGCAGGCTGATTGTCCTGGACGGAATAGAAGCCCAACTCATGGGCTGTTTGCTGCTTGGCCCTCACGTAGCTTTGGGAAGCTGGATTCTCTCCCACCAGGATCGTCACCAGGCCTGGCACGATGCCGCGCTTCTCCTTCATCTGGACCACCTGCTCTTTCAACTCTTCCCGGATCTCCTTCGCCACCTCTGCACCTTTGATAAGTTTGGCAGCCACTGTCCCCTCCTCCTGTTCCCTTCGCGGTATGGTGGATCCTCTTTTTTTGAGAAAAGCGAGACAAACAAAAACCCGAAAAAATCCATCCTTGTGACGACCGGCTATTATACGGTCATCCCTTCTGGTTTCCAAGTCTCTGAATTGAAAAGGGCTGCGCCCGCGAGTCCAAGAGTCTGTCCAAAATCTCCCAGAGAGCTGCCACAGCTGGAGATTCCAGGGGCAACTGCACAATGGGTCTGCCCCTCAAGTCAAATTCCGCCACATTGGGGTCAGAGGGGATGACCCCTCCCAAATCCAAACCCCTGGCCCTAAGCTCCTCTTCCAGGCCAGGGTCCAGCCCCCCGGGGGAGCGGTTCACTATGACCTTCAAATGATTCACTCTGATCTTGAGTTCCCGGGTTAGGTCCTTGACACGCTCGGCAGTGAGAAGCCCCCTCTTGGTAGGGTCTGTCACTACAAGCATCAGATCCACATCCTGCTGATTCAGGCGGCTTATGTGCTCCAGACCGGCCTCATTGTCCACCACAACATAAGGATAGTTCTTCTGAAGGATATCCAAGTACTTGCAAAGCAGAGTATTTGCATAGCAATAACAACCTGGCCCCTCGGGCCTGCCCATCACTATGAGGTCAAAGCCGTCGGATTCCACCAAGGCTTCCTGGACCTTCATCTCCATGTAAGTTTCCTTGGTCATACCTGTGGGAACCTGGGTCTTCATCTCCTCCCTTGCGTCCCCCACCACCTTATGGACTTTCACACCCAGCATCTCATTTAAATTGGAATTGGCGTCGGCATCTACAGCCAAAACAGGCTTCAAACCTTTTTCCACCAAATACCGGATAACCAAGGCAGCCACCGTGGTCTTGCCCGTGCCGCCTTTGCCGGCCATAGCGATCTGAAAACTCATGCTCTGCCCATCTCCTGTTTCAGGCACTTGATCCTGTCCATTACTCCCGGGAAGAATCGGGAGTGGGTGTGAGGCAGGAAAAGCGCCGCCATGTAGTGATCCATAAAGGCTCGACTCTCGCTCAGCTCCACGTTGGTCATCATTCTGGCCACCCTCTCCGCATCATCCAGCATCTCGTTGGAAAGGGATATGAGCCTTGCCCCAAGCAGAGAACCGTTGCCCACAAACTGGAACCTCTCCAGGGGCAGTTCGGGCAGTAGTCCTATGGTTATGGCACTCTCCACATTTAGATAACTCCCGAAAGCCCCGGCTATCATGACCCTGTCCAAATCCTCAGGTCTAAGATCCGCACTCTCCAAAAGGGTATGGCAGCCCGCGAACATGGCCGCCTTTGCCCGAATCACGTTGTCAATATCCGCCTCTGTAAGGACTATGTCCTGGCCTATATCAGTCTCTTTGGCCCATGCCACCACGTACTCCAAGCCGTAATCGCCCCGGCGTATCCTGGGGGTGTCCAGATCGGTACGGAACTTCCCGTTTTGCCCTATGACGCAACACTCCAAGAGCTCCGCCAGCATGTTGATAAGGCCTGAGCCACATATACCCCGGGGTTTCACTCTACCCACTGTCAGGACCACCGGTTCCAAACACTTGGGATCCAGCCTGAAATCCTCTATGGCCCCTGTGGTGGCCCTCATGCCGTGACGAAGCCCTCCACCCTCGAAAGCCGGGCCAGCCGAGCAGGAGGCAGTAATCATCCAGTCGGAGTTGCCGACCACTATCTCTCCATTGGTACCCACGTCCATGTACAGGGTGAGATCCTTTTTTTGGAATAGTCCAGAGCCCAGAACCCCGGAGACTATGTCCCCCCCCACGTAGCTTGATACAGATGGAAAAGTGTAGAGGTGCACGTGAGGACCCACCTCCAGGCCCAAACCCACTGCCCTGACAGGAGGTACAAAGTTGGCTGCCGGCACATAGGGTGCTTCCCGGATGTATTTGGGATTTATCCCCAGAAGAAGGTGGGTCATGGTGGTGTTGCCCGCAGCTGTAAGGTGCGAAATCCTCTCTCTGGGGACACCTGTTTTCTTCAACAACTCTCCTATTATGCCGTTTATGGTGGCCACCACCGCCTGCTGTAAACCTTTTAGGCCTCCGGGCTTCAGTGCATGCACTATGCGGGTGATCACATCGTCCCCGTAGCGGATCTGCCCGTTATAGTCTGAGGCTTCGGCCAGAGTGATACCTCGGTTTAGATCCAGAAGCTGTCCCCACACGGTGGTGGTGCCTATGTCCAGCACCACCGAATAGTGCTCCTTGCTGGTGTCCCCTTGCTCCACCCGGATCAGTTTGGGCTTCCGGGGGCCGTGGAATTGCAAGTCTTCACCGGGATGAGACACGCGCGTGTGCACGATCGTGCCAGTGACCTTCCAGTTGGCCTTTCTAAGCAGTTCCGGTAGCTCCTGGATAACTTGAAAATCAGTGGAGATACTGTCTATGTTGTGAGTTTTCTTCAGACCCAGTAGAAGCCTGCTCAAGTCGCTTCGATTGTCCTCGGGGCTCGGGGGAGGAAGTTCCACGTAGAACTTGCGCAGGGCCGGATTGAAACGCCAACCCAGGGCCAGGTTCTCCAGCTCCTGGGTGCTGGCCAATCTTCCGGCTGCCTGCCCGTCTCTGTCCCTGGCCAGAGCACCTCTGTCCAGTTGCGATTCCGGCGGTACCTCCACCACCAGGTCCGTCTGGACGGTGCTTTGGCAGGCCTGCCTAAAGCCTTGAGCAAATTCCTCCTGGCTCAGGTAGTTCCCAGGGGATGAGTCCAGATGCCCTTTTACAAGCTTGACTCGGCATTTGCCGCATACCCCCGCCCCTCCGCAGGCAGCGTTCAGGAAAACTCCTGCTGCCATAGCCGCCCGCAAAAGGTTTTCCCCTTGATCCACCCGGATCTCCAGCCCTTCAGGCTCGAAACGCACCCGCACCTGTCTTCTCATGAGGACCGCCTAGGGAAACCGATACCGCATCAGCCTCAGTAGGAAAACCCACCTTTCCCTCTGCAGCCACATCGCGGTTCTAGGCCCGTATGTGCAACCCTTCCGCCCCACTGTCTACACCGGCTTCCTACCGGTAAAAGACTCTGTTTTCCCAAGATGGAACGGTTCGGGTGGTACGCTCAAAAAGGCTGGGTGTCCGGCGGACAAGCCATGCCCTGGAATCCCGCTTAGCATAAAATGTTAGTTGATTTTACAAATAAAGGCCAGGCCTGTCAAGTTTCGGCCCGAACTCAAAGGGGCTTGGGCCAGAGCCATCCTCACCCAGGAGATGGCCCTGGCTTTGCATTTCTTAGGAGCGTACTGTGAAACGAGAGTCCAGCCTCGAGAGCTTCTCCACGATGCCCCCGTACTCCAGCTCCGAGAAGGGGAGCATGGCATTTCCGAAGAACCCCTGTCTCCTTATCTCCAGAGCCTTGCGGGAGACCTCCTGTCTTACATATTCCCAGAAGGGGTGGTCAAAAGCGTCCGCAGACTCGGTTAGATGCCCTTCATGCACGCAGTATGCCGCGCAACTTACCACTGGCGGACCGTCAAAGTAGGAAATGGTTGAATTTCGTTTCACGGGCATCAGGGGTCCTGTGTGGCTCCCTCTCATGAAACCGGCCACATAATGCCCGATGCTAAAGGGGGCCAGGATCTCCCCTGTGGCCGGAAAGGCCCCCTGTACCCTCACCAACATGATGGGGTCATCCTTCCCTGTATACTTCCCGGCTATGTTGTGCAATCTGGTAGTGCTCACCGCTGCGGCCTGCTCCCCAGTGGCCCTGGAGTACACGGCCTCCACCACGAATCTCTCAGGGTCTCTTAGCAAGGCCGCTATATCGTAAAGCTCCTCCGGGGCATTAAGGTCTATCACCCTGTCTGCTTCCACGTAATTTACGTCCATTATGGTAAACCTGAATCCATTGAACATGCCTGGTGAGAGTATAAGACCGCTGTTGAACATGGGATCGCAAAAACCCAGGTAAAGCGGCAGATTGTAGGCGCCAGGATCCGTCTTGTCCGCGGCAAAGAACAAAAAGGGCTCGTTGGGCCGCTCCTCGAACTCCATTTCCGCAACCGCCGGCCCCAGCCCTTTTACATTGCCTGAAAAGGCATCCTTTAGAAGATCCTGGCCAGCCCCGTACAGGCCCTGTTTGCGGGCCACCTCAGCCCCTTCCCAAAAAGCGTCCCAGGCCAGTTTGTGAACCTGTTCGTCGTTCACACCCCTTTCATGGGTGCACAAGATGGCCACATCATCCCCGGTGAAGGAAACCTTATAGTCTATGAGAAGACCCCCTTTGTGTTCCTCCAGGAAGCTCTTAACAGCATCCAAGAGCCTCTGGCTGGGCCTTATGTGACCTCCTATACTCCCCACGTCCGCCTTTATAGCCGAGATGGTCGTTTTCATGGTCTCCTCCTGGTGGGCTTGGCCCCTTTGCCCGACACCCAAGCACAGGGGCCTGGATGAAAAAGCTTCTGAGCGAGCCACCCTTACCCTAGGGAAACCCGCTTTCCCTGTCAAGCCTACGCCTTAGGGCCTGGAAGCAGCTGTACCGCATTGTCCATGAACCCGGATTATTCTCCAAAGCCTGTGACTTTGGCGGCTCAAACCCCCACACCCTCGGTACGCTTCAACTTTTTCCCAGTCAAAGCAGGACCAAATCTGAAACCGGGAATCAGGGTGTTGTTTTGGTATGGAGCAGTTTGCGCGAACATGTCATCGAGACATCCCACAATATTCACTCATCGTGCATAATGCGGGTTAACAGCTCATTCATACTTCGGACCCAAGAGATGCAGATTGCTCAGCCTGACCCGCCTGAGCCCTGCGCTCTTGGCGGCTTCGAGACACTGGTTTGCGTGCTCTTTTGAAGTTCTAGGCAGGTCCCTCAGCCAAAATTGAGGGGAAAAGGCCAGTAGTGTGTACGGAATTTCAGGGTCCAGCTCTTTGATGAAAACTGCAAGGCTTTCAACTTCTTCTGGATCCACGTACCCGGGCACCAGAAGAGTGCTTGCCACCAAAAGGGGAGGCTCAGGCCGTAATGGAATCCAGGAGGCCAACCTTTTGAAACTCTCCAGGGTGTGGCGGTTGCTCACCCCGCAAAGAACATGATGGATTCCATCATTCCAGGCTTTCAGGTCCACCTTGATGCAGCCTCCTGATTTCAGGGAAAGTTCCGCCATTCTACTCAGGAAGGGCTCCTTGAGGGATCCATTTGTCTCCCAGCATATCCTGAGTAGCTCCCCTTCTCTGGCCTTGAGCGCCAGCTTTGAGGCGCACAGGGCATGAAGCACCTGGGCAGCAGGGTCTCCTCCAAAAAAACAAATGCAACCTGTGCGCTCATCCACGGCTCTGGCCAAGTCCGAGGCCTTCTTTTGGGAACCACTGAAGACAAGATCTTTGTAGTGGTGGTTCTGGCAGAAAAGGCAGTTGAAAGAACAGCAATGGTAGAAAACCGCCAGATTAAACCAGCCCCTCTCCGCTTTTCTAGTTCTTGCGTAGATTGGATATCCGCATCCGGTCCCCCCCGGACATACCCAGTCCGCCACGCAGTTGGTGGGAAGTGGATCCTTATACCAGGAAAGCCTGCCTTCATGGGGGCGGCCTCCCACGAGACGCCCGCCGCGGCAGGAGCGGATCCCGCAGTAACCAATACCCCCCTCGGGGATGCTACAGCCGTGCATGCAGATCTTGCATTCCACACCCTCCTGCTCTCTGGGAGGCTCTGGCGGAAAACCGTTTGCCCTCCTGCTCTTTTGGTGCACCAGGCTTATGCGGGGCCAAATTTCTTGGAAATGTTCTTTTATACACAGGCCGCAGTATCCTATGGCTTGGGATATCTGGTTTCCCTTTTTCCCGCAAAGTCCGCACCTTGCCATGAGCTCCTCAGAGAGGTCCTTACCCCACCCGTAAGGATTCCCAAAGCCCCCGAGAACGGGGAGAAGGCCCTCCCGGATTTCCCGGCCCAGGCAGGCCATCTATGCCGTCATTGAGAAAGGCAAGCAAAGCTGCCCTCCTGTCCGTTTTCTCCTTGCATCCGCCCAAAACACTATGCTAGCCCCGGATTCTTCCCCAAACCCTGATACTTTTGGGGCTCAAGCCCCCCAAGCCCCCGCTCACGCTCACGCTCACGCTTTGGCAAATTGTGACTCAAACCAGGACCAAAGTTGAAACCGAAAATCAGTATGTTTTTGAGTATGGACCGGTTTGTCCAAGCATGTCATTAAGATAGTCCGCATTATCCACGGATTCTGAACCATGCGGGCTAGAAGCCCTATTTTACAGGATTCACCACGTTTTGAGGCTTTCCTGAAAGAAAAGCCCTCACATTTTCCACCGTTGTCTTCATGAGCCTTTTCCTCGCCTCCAGCGTGGCCCAAGCAATGTGGGGGGTGATCAAGACATTGGGAGCCTTGAGCAAAGGATTCTCCGGTGCTATGGGCTCATTGGAGACCACATCCAATGCAGCCCCTGCCAGGATTCCCCTCTGTAGGGCCGAGGCCAGATCCCTTTCGTTTACAAGCCCTCCCCTGGAGGTATTTATGAGAAATGATGTGGGCTTCATCTTGCTCAAAAGCCCCATGTTCACAAAACCCGCGTTTTCCTGAGTCTGGAAACAGTGGAGAGTGATAAAATCAGAGCGGGAAAAGAGCTCTTCCAGCTCCATCCACTGGAAAGGCTGGTAAGGAGGATCCGAACCTTTCTGAAGGTCGTTGGCCGCCACCTTCATGCCAAAGGCATGGGCTATTTCCCCTACTCGCCTTCCTATGCGTCCGAAGCCCACTATTCCCATGGTTCTGCCGGCCAACTCAAGCAGCGGAGTCCGCCAGAAGCACCAGTCCGGCTGGCTCCACCATGCCCCGGCCTTGACCGCCTCGTCGTGCAGGGCAGGCCTTCGGGCCATTTCCAGCACCAGTGCGAAGACGTGCTCGGCCACAGTGTCGGTCCCGTACACAGGCACGTTGGAGACTGGAATGCCCCTCTGGGCGGCCGCCTTTACATCCACTACATCAAATCCTGTGGCCAGAACCGAGATAAACCTGAGTTTAGGAAGCCTGGCCATGGCCTCTTCCCTTATTGGAGTCTTGTTGGTAAGAAGGATCTGGGCCCCCTGGGCCCTGGCGAGTAGCTCGGCCTGTTTTGTCCGATCGTAGACTACCAGCTCCCCCAGCTCGGCAAGTTCATCCCAGGGATTGTCTCCCGGGTTAAGGGTATAGCCGTCCAAAACAACTATCTTCATCTCCCTACTCCCCCTTTTTGTAGCTTTTTTAAAAGGATTCAAGTCCAGCCTGATTTTCTTGTTTCAATCCAAAACCTGGCCTAACCTAAAGATAGCTTTAAAATACCGGGGGCTGGTCCCCCACCTGAGCGGCCTGGCCAAGAACCCTGCTTGAGCCTCACCCTGGATGTGACCTTACAGGCGGAATTTCTTTCCCGCAAAACTTACAACGCACGTTTTCCCGCTTCCTGCGCCTGGGCAGGAGCTGTATCCTCTTGCAGGCCGGACATCTCCTGGCCAAGGCCGAAAGCTTACCCATCATAACAGCGAGAAAATGAATCATGCTTTCTCCTGCGCTTCCAGAATCCTTGTGACTCCAGGGAAATTTTGGGGATCGGCCAAAACTACCAACACGTCCCCTGCCAAAAGGGGCGATCTAGGATCCGGATCCACAATCAGCTCCTCCCCTCGCCTGATGGCCACCACAGTCACGCCGTATCTCTTCCTGAAGTCGAGCTGGGCAAGACTTCTACCAACGGCCTGGGAACCTTCTTGAATCCTTAAAGAACGCACCTCTATCCCACTGCTTAATGCTCCAATATCGCATACTGTAAGTCCGGCCGCAGTCGAACTCCTCAACATCTCGTAGCCTTCGGCCCTTATCTCCTCCACCATTTTTTCAACCTGGTCTTCTGGAACCAAAAAACGTCTCAAGACCCTGGTGAAGATCTCAACCGAGGTCTCGAATTCCTCGGGAATCACCTCGTCTGCCCCCAGCCGGTAAAGAGGTTCCACCTCTTGGAGGTATCTTGTCCTGGCTATTATGTAAAGGCCGGGCGAAATGCGCCTTGCCAAACTAACTATTGTGCGCACTGCCCCGGGATCGTTTATGACCACAACCAAGGCCCTGGCCAGCTCTATCCCAGCTGCCCTAAGCACAGATTCATGAGATCCGTCTCCATAAAGGATAGGCTCTCCCTTGGATCTTTCCTTTCGGACCGTTTGGAGATTTGCCTCAACAATCACATATCTTATTCCTCCCGCCTTGGCAGCCCTGGCCAGATTCCTGCCGTTTAGGCCGAAACCCAGGATCACCAGATGTCCCGATAGTTCCTCCTTGGAAGCATCTTTTGGGACAGGTTCAGCAAGCAAAAAGCACGGCCACCCCTTCCAACGAAGGGCCAGGGAGGCCAGGATGTGTCCTATTTTTATCAGAACAGGAGTGGATCCCATGGTCAATACCGCGGCAGCCAGAAAACCCTGGTATATCTCTCCAGGGAGGATTCCCCTGTTTACAGCTGATTGGGCAAGCACAAAAGAAAGTTCCCCTATCTGAGCCAAGGCCGCTCCCATAAGGATCAAAGTTCTGAGAGGAAGGCCCATCACAATGCCCGTGCCCATAACCACCAAGGCCTTGAGCACCACTAAAAATACCGCCCCCAATGCTATCCAAAGCGGCTCCTGGACAAGCACCTTGGGATCCATCAACATGCCCAAGGAAACAAAAAAGAAACTCATGAAAACGTCCCTAAAAGGAGTCACGTTTCCGAGGGCCTCATGACTGAATTCAGACCTGGAAATCACAATCCCTGCCAGCAAAGCGCCTATGGCTGGAGAGAGCCCCTGTGAGTGGGCAAACCAGGCCATAAAAAAACACACTGCCAACAAAGTCAGAAGAAACATCTCCTTGTTTCTGGACCTTGCAGCAAGAAACAGAACCCAAGGCAAGACCTTCCAGCCTGCCAAAGTCACAAGGAACATGAGCCCCATGCCGCGAAGCACTTCAAGCCCGCCCAAGCCTCCAGTCTCACCGGTTCCCATAAGGGGCAGCACCAACATCATGGGAATAATCAGCAAATCTTGGAAGATGAGTATGCCCAGGGCATTCTGCCCGTGAGGAGAGTCCAGTTCCGCCCTCTCCTGCAAAGAACGGATGACTATGGCCGTGCTGCTTAGAGCAGCCAGCATCCCTGCCAGGAGAGCCAGAGAAAAGTCCCAGCCCGCCAAAAGGGCTATGAGCAGACAGAGCCCCAAGGTTCCTCCCACCTGGAGGGGACCGCCTTTGAACATGGCACGTTGGATCCGGCTGAGGCTTTCCTGTGAGAACTCCATTCCAACACTGAAAAGCAAAAGAGAAACCCCCACCTCGGCCAGCATTTCAACCCTGTGGGGGCCCCCGACCCACCCGAAACCGTGAGGGCCCGCCACCAACCCCACACCCAGAAACCCCAGCAAAACAGGAACCCTGAGCAACCCGCAGAGGAACAAGGCTCCCACTGCTGAGGCCAGCAGGATCTCAATGTCCAGCAGAACATCCATGGTTTTCCCACTAACTCAGCTCAAAAGGGGGATCACGTGATTCAAATCGGCGCCTGACCCCTTGGGGTCCACAAGACGTATCCTCCCAGATGCCAGCTCCAGGGCACCTTCTTTCCTCAGGAAAAGCTCCAAGGCCCGGTTGTAGTTGAAAGCAATGCCCAAACCTCCTGCCCGGGCCACCCCAAGGATTCCCATGCTGTCACCCATGGTATCCCCCATGTGGGCCACGGCTTTGGGAGGGATACCCATCTCTGAGGCCAACTGCAAGGCGAACTCAGCCTTTTGGGCCTCATCCCCAATGCCCAGCTGCACTTCCCCTGTGGCCTTTATCTCCTCGTAAAGGGATGCCTCCCTGAGCTCAGGTCTCAAGACAAAATCCCTGACCAGTTGCTCCAGCCTCTCCTCCCCCAAAGGTTCACCTTCCCCACCAAGAGCGAAAAGGAGTCTGTTGCACACAAACTTGAAGGGCACGCTTCGGGTGGCGTACCGGATAGTATAGAGAGTCACGGTGTAACCCGTGGATATTATGGCCAGGGGAAGCCTCCTGCTGTTGAGGAAGCCCATGAACGAGTCGTATCCCTCCAGGTAGCGCACCCCTGTCATGCTGTACATTATGGCTGCACGCAAGGGCAGCCCCTTGCTGTTGGCTCCTGCCACGGCAAAAGCTTGGGCCATGGAGAGGCTCCCTTCTGTCTGCCTGCCAAAAGCTCTTGAAGCTTCCTCCCAACGTCCTGGCTCATCTGGGAATGCCCATCTGATCATCTCCTGCATGGTGTGAGAATGCACCAAAGTACCGTTCAGATCCGAAGAGAGAAATCCCACGGCAGCCATCCTGCACCCCCATTTAGGCCTGTAAGAGACCTCTGAACATCTTGAACCTGCCACTGCTTGTAGCTCCTGCAGCAGAAGGCATCCCTCAGTACCAAAACCATGACAAGGAGGTTTCTCCCGGCTCGGTCATCTGCTTTTTTTGTTCCTTATGTTTTCAGGAGCCAAAGCCTGCCCCTGCTCCCTTTCCAGCTGAAGCAACACCACCGCACCTATCACCAGAGCCCCTCCCGAGGCCTGCAGAGTTTCCAGGGCCTCACCCAAAAATAGAAAGGAGATGAGCGCGGCGGATATAGGCTCCAAGCTGGCTGTGATTATTGCCCTTGTGGATCTGATGTGGCTCACTCCCACGAGGTAAAGCCCGAATGGGAAAACAGTGCCCGCCAAGGCTATGTAGAGAAGCCAGCCCCATTGCTCCAGGCTGAAGCCGCATTTAATGTAACGGAAGGGCTCCATGAACAGGTGCCAGAAGATGGCAGCGAAAAGCATGGCGTACACGAGCACGGTCCATGGGGACCTGACTTGCATGCCCCGTTCCCCCAAAAGGGTATAAGAGGCAAAACAAAAAGCAGCGGCCAAGCCCCCCAAAATGCCTTCTCTGTTGAGTTCCAGAAGTTTAAGGTTGTAGCCTCCCACAACCAAATAGCAGCCCCCCAGTGCAAGAATCAAAGCCATGCCCTTGATTTTGCCAAAGCGCTCCCCCCAGAAAAGCATGGCGTAGAGAGCCACTAATACCGGGGCCATGTACTGTAATAGAATCGCCGCAGCCACCTGGATCTTGCTGATGGCGTAGAAGTAAGTGGCATTGTTGAGGGCCATGAAAAATCCGAGGAGAAAAATCCATGGGAGGTCCCGAAACCCGATCCTGAAAAAACCTCTTCCCCAAAGCCCAAGGGCTGCGCTAAGGAGCAGGGCAGCCAGTGTTATGCGCGCCTGCACAAGGTCCAGCACTCCCATTCCCTGCGAGAGAAGTCCCTTCCCTGCTGCTCCAGAAGATGCCCAAAGCACGGCTGCCGCTACCACACACAGATACCCCTTCAACTCCCCACTCTTGAGCATAAGGATCCCCCTTCTTTGGGCCCTTATAACATTGAGACAAACAGGGGGTCAACGAGACAGAGCAGCCGCAAGGCCCTGCAAGCGAACTTGCAAATCCTAGAGCAGCTCTTAGAATAGGCCTTATGCCATAGGTGAAGCATCCGCCCTCCAGGGAAGGCTTTGCCGAACATCCACATTATTAGGAGCCGTGTAATGTTACTGCCAGATAACCTCAGATACAGCAAAGATCACGAGTGGGCCCGCCCAGAGGAGGGCAGGGTCTTGGTGGGGATAACGGATTTCGCCCAACAGCAGCTGGGCGACATTGTGTATGTGGAGCTCCCCAGCCCGGGAGAAAGGGTGGAGGCAGGCCATGCCTTCGGGGTGGTGGAGTCAGTGAAAGCCGTCTCGGATCTCCTGGCCCCTGTAAGCGGCCAAGTGGTGGAAGTGAACAGGGCTCTGAGCGAACATCCCGAATGGGTGAACCAGGACCCATACGGGAAAGGTTGGATGATAGAAGTGCAAGCCGAGAACCCATCCGAGTTGGATGAGCTTCTGGATGCATCAGGCTATGGGGCCTTTATAGCAGAGGAGGCCTGAGGAACCTGGTTGCAAGGTTTAAGAACCGGACTTACTTCTGTGGACCCTGACAGACCAATGGGATGTGAGCCGTACACCCCAGGTGATTCCCTGCAAGGGGACAGATTGAAGAGTGCGGTAACAAGGTGTTTGGGAGGTTTTTTTGGACCTGCAGCGGGATGGAGAAAAAGAGGCCTTGGAGAGGATGCTGGATTTTGTTGGAGTGAGCTCCTTTGAGGAGCTTTTCCGAGAGATCCCCGAGCAAATCCGCTTGCAGGGGGATCTCCATCTGCCTGGGCCTCTTAAGGAATGGGAGCTCACGGCCCGTCTCGGCTCCATGGCCTCTAGAAACCTCCCTAGCTCTAAGGCGGCTCATTTCCTTGGGGCCGGCTGTTATGACCACCATGTTTTCTCGGCCACCAAGAGCTTGATTCGGCGGGGGGAGTTCTTTACAGCCTACACTCCATATCAACCTGAGCTGAGCCAGGGGACCCTTCAGGCCATGTTCGAGTTTCAAACCTACGTGTGCCGTCTATCAGGCATGGAGGTGGCCAACTCCTCCATGTACGACGGAGCCACGGCTCTGGCAGAGGCAGTCCTTATGGCCCAGAGGCTCAGACCCGGTAGAAGTCGGGTGGTGATCTCAGGTGCGGTCCATCCCGAATATCGAGCCGTGGTGCGTAGTATGACAGACCCACTGGGTTTGGAACTTCTTGAGATAGAACCGGATTTGTCTTGGCAGACCCACTGGGAAAAACTGGAAACCTCACTAACCCCCAATACCTCCTGCCTTGTGGTCCAAAACCCCAACTTCTTCGGAACCATAGAGGACCAGGAAGGACTTCGAAGGGCAGCGGAAGCCGTTCACAAGGTGGAGGGTCTTTTCATCCTGGCTGTAGTGGAGACCACTGCCTTGGGACTTCTCAAGCCGCCCGGGGAGCTGGGAGCGGATATCTTTGTGGGGGAAGGTCAACCCCTGGGGCTGCCCATGAGCTTCGGGGGACCCCTCTTGGGGCTCATGGCCACCAAGGAGGCCTTTCTGAGGCAAATGCCGGGAAGACTTGTAGGGCAAAGCCATGACAGCACAGGGAAAAGGGGTTTTGTGCTGACTCTCTCTACAAGGGAGCAGCACATAAGAAGGGAAAGGGCCACCTCCAACATCTGCACCAATCAGGCCCTTTGCGCTTTGGCCGTGACCATACAGTTGGCCCTGCTTGGCTCTGGGGGGCTAAGGGAAATAGCGCTCCGCAGCAAAGAGGCTGCCAGGCAAGCCATGGATTCATTGGCACAGATCCCAGGCCTGCTCATACCCCAGAGGCGTGTGTACAACGAGTTTGTTGTGCAAACCCCCGTGGAGCCTGGACTACTCAACCGGGAGCTTCTTAACAAAGGGATCGTGGGGGGGCTGGATTTGGGGCGCTTTAACCCGGCTTGGAAGAACAACTGGCTTCTGTGTTGCACGGAGAAGAGCTCCCCGGAGAACATCCAGAAACTGGTTGCGGCCCTAGGAGAGGTTTTATGATGGGAAACCATGAGCCCCCAGGCTTTTTTGAGGCCGAAGGGGGGCTACTCTTCAGGGAGCCTCTGATCTTCGAGCTTGGTGGGAGCAAACAGAAGGGAGACTCCCTTGAGAAAGAGAGGATTTCAGAGGAATCCATTGGAATCCCAGAGGAATACCTGAGGCAAGACCTGCCCATCCCCCAGCTCACCGAGCAACAGGTCGTTCGGCATTACACCCGTCTTTCCCAATGGAATTTCTCTGTGGACACAGGCTTCTATCCCCTTGGTTCCTGCACCATGAAATACAACCCCAGAGTCAACGAAGAGGCGGCCTCCCTGGAGGGGTTTGCTTCCCTTCACCCTTATGCCCCTGTAGAGGCGGTGCAAGGGGCCTTGGCCCTGATGTATGAACTGGAGGCCATGCTGGCTGAAATCACCGGCATGGACAGAGTGACTCTTCAACCGGCTGCCGGCGCTCATGCGGAATTGACGGGGATGCTCATGGTAAGAGCCTACCACAGAGAGCTTGGCAAACCGCGCAAGAAGGTCTTGATCCCGGATTCGGCCCACGGCACTAATCCGGCCTCCTGCGCTCTTTGCGGTTTCCAGGTAGTACAAGTCCCCTCAGATGAGAGGGGATTGCTCAGTCCCAGGGAAATCTCCTCCCGCCTGGACCAAGATGTGGCTGCCCTGATGTTGACAAACCCTAATACCCTTGGCCTTTTCGAGGAACACATCTTGGAGATCTCAGAGATGGTTCACAGGGCCGGGGGCCTGGTTTATTGTGACGGGGCCAACCTGAACGCTTTGACCGGAGTTGCCCGGGTGGGCGATATGGGTGTGGATTTGGTCCACATGAACCTTCACAAGACCTTCTCCACCCCCCACGGGGGAGGTGGACCCGGGGCCGGTCCCTTGGGTGTAAAGGCCAGCTTGGAGCCTTTTCTTCCAGTCCCCAGGGTGGCAAAAAAAGGCGATGGTTTCAGCCTGCAGGAGGACTTTCCCAAGAGCATAGGACGGATCAAGGCCTTTTACGGGCACTTCGGAGTCCTGGTGAGAGCATACGCATACCTTCTCTCCCAGGGACCGGGCGGGCTCAGGGAGGCAACCCGCAAGGCTGTCCTGAACGCCAATTACCTGAGGGTGGCCCTCAAGGATCTGTACCACTTGCCCTATGATAGGCTCTGCAAGCATGAATGCGTTTTTTCCGATCGAAACCAGGCCCGCTTCGGTGTACAGGCCTTGGACATAGCCAAGAGGTTGATGGACTACGGCTTTCACCCCCCTACCATTTATTTCCCTCTTATAGTTAAGGGGGCTCTCATGGTAGAACCCACAGAGAGTGAAACCCCTGAGACCCTGGGAAAATTCGTAGAAGCCATGCGCAGCATAGCTCGAGAGGCACAGGAGGAGCCCGAAAAAGTGCGCTCGGCTCCCCATCTCACCAAAGTGGGAAGGCTGGATGAGGTGGCTGCAGCCAGAAGACCGGTTCTGGCAGCACCCATGGCCAAAGCAGCTTCACCACATGGAGAGCCTTCCTGAGTCCATCTTCTTTCAACCGGAGATCCCTATGAGAGAAGAATCTTATGAGCAGTGGAAGGACTTGAACCTCAAAGAGGCGGATCCTTTCCTGGCCCGGCTTGCACAGTGGGAGGAGCAAAGGCAAAGAGTCAAGCTGATTCTGATTCCCTCTGAGAGCATATGCCCCAAACCTGTAAGAGAGGCCTTGGCATCGCCTTTTACAAGCGTCTATGCCGAGGGATACCCCCCCAGTCTCATGGAGGGGGCCACGGAGGAAGAATTAGAGGATGTGGAAGAACAACTCATCCGTTACAGAAGGTATGGGGACAGGAGGTTTTACAAGGGCACAGAATACGTGCACTTTGTGGAGGCCTTGGCCAAGGCCAGGGTGAGCCGCCTGTTCGCCACCACTCAATGTCCGGCCCAAAACATCTTTCCCAATGTTCAGCCTCTTTCAGGTGCAGCAGCCAATAACGCCGTTTACCAGGCGCTTCTGCAGCCGGGAGAAACCATAATGGGCATGGCCCTGGCCCATGGAGGCCATCTCACACATGGCAGCGAGCTCAACAGATCAGGCAGGTTGTACAGGCCCGTGCCATACTCTGTCTCAAGCCGCACGGGCCGAATCGACTACCAGGAGTTGAGAACTCTTGCCAAGGAACACAGTCCTAGGCTCATAGTGGCTGGCTTTACATCTTACCCTTGGGCTCCGGACTGGATAGAGCTAAGACAAATCGCCGATGAGGTTGGGGCTTTCCTTTTGGCCGACATCGCTCATCCGGCTGGCCTGGTGGTGGCGGGACTCTATCCCAATCCGGTGGGTATCGCCCACGTGGTCACCTTTACAACCCACAAGACACTGTGCGGCCCCAGAGCCGCCGTGATCCTCACCACTGACCCCGCTCTGGCCCAGAGGCTGGACTCGGCCGTGTTCCCAGGAGAGCAGGGCGGCCCTCATGTGAACAAGATGGCTGCCATGGCGGTAACTTTTGCCATTGCCAAAACCCAGGCCTTCAGGAAGCTTCAGGAAAACATAGTGGGAAACGCAAAGGCGCTGGCTCAAGCTCTTGAAAATCAAGGGGTTAGAATATGTTACGGGGGAACGGATACCCATCTGCTCGTGGCAGACCTGAAGGGGCTCGGAAAACCCACGGGTTATCCCCTTCTAGGGGAAATAGCGGCGCGCATCCTGGATTTGGCTGGACTAGTGGTGAACCGCAACTCCCTTCCCGGGGATCCCTCCTTTGCACAGGCAACAGGCATCAGGCTGGGGACCCCTTGGGCCACCCAAAGGGGAATGGGACCTCTGGAAATGCAGGAAGTGGCCCGGCTGATAGCCTCCATCTTGGGGGAGATCAGGCCTTTCACCTACAGGGGCTCCACAGGCCCCCTGCCTAGGGGAAAGTTGCCCCAGGAAGCCTTGGAGAAGGCCCGAAGACAGTTGCTGGAGCTCCTGGAAGGGGTTGATCCAGGAATTTTGCCTTTGGGGTATCCCCACCAAAGCAGTTCAGGCAAATCCGCCTTGGGAGGAGGAAACAGGCACCAAGAGGCTTTTGTGAGGGTTCAAGGAGAGAGGGCCTGGGCTTTCTTGCAGGAGGTTTGCACAAGAGATCTCACAGGGCTTGAGATAGGGGCGGTCAGGGAATCTTTTGTACTGGATGAGGAGGGTAAGCTGCTGGACCGGGTCCGGATCATTAAAGAGGGCCCCGAATCTTTCAAGCTGGAGTCGGACTTGGGGAGAGCGTTTCATTTGGCTGTCTGGTTTAGGAATCTCTCGGACGGGTATGTGATTTTCGACCCTGAGGACCTCCTGGCAAAGGTACAGGGACCAGTGAAGGTACATTTGGAGAGCTCAGGGAAAGGCTCGGAACATGAAACCCACTCTGGCTGTATTGACATGGAGGAACGTATCGCTGCACCGAAGCTCTACCAGGAGAACCCCTCCCTCATAGACCTGGATAAACCCTATTTTATCGGGCTTTGGGCTTTGAGGGAGTGCTGGCCCTCTGAAAGCCCCCCCCGCTGGGAACCTCCCTCCTCTCCCAATGCCCCGCGCAGAACCCCTCTTTACTCTAGGCACCGCATCTCGGCAAAAAAAATGGCCCCCTTTGCAGGTTGGGAAATGCCTATCTGGTACGGTTCCATACAGGAAGAACACAGGGCTGTTAGAAAGACGGCGGGAGTTTTCGACGTTACCCATATGGGTACCATTTGGGTGGAGGGATCTGATGCTGCTCACTTCTTGGATCTGGTCACCACCAATTACGTGCGTTGGCTCAGGCCGGGTGAGAGTCAGTACGGTTTTCTGTTGAGCCCCGGCGGAGCCGTGATGGACGACTTAATGTTATACAGGCTAGAGCCCCGAGGGTACCTCCTGGTGGTAAATGCTGCCAATGCCCAGAAGGATTTTAGCTGGCTGAGTGCTGCGGCAAATGGGGAAGTTGTGCTGGACTCGGAAGGCCGAGGAGTGTGTTTCCGAGGAGAGGTAAGGCTCACAGATCTTCAGGATCCCAAAGCAGGGGAAAAGGCCCTTGTGGATCTAGCCCTTCAGGGTCCTGCTTCAAGGGCACTCCTGGAGCAGATGACCTCGACCCTTTCGGACAGATGGGTAATCAGGGGGCTTCGCAAAGGTCAGATAGCTAAGGTGAGCCTTGGGGAGATCTCCCTCTGGGCGGCCAGGACAGGATACACCGGAGAACAGATGGGGTTCGAGCTTTTTGTGCACCCGCAGAAGGCCCTTGAGCTTTGGGACCGGATCTTGGAGGCAGGAAGGGCTTTTGATGTGGTCCCGGCCGGGCTAGGAGCCAGGGATTCCCTTCGAATAGAGGCAGGGCTTCCCCTTTGGGGCTCTGAGCTGGCAGGGCCTTGGGGAATAGACCCTTTTGAGGCCGGCTTCGGGCAATTTGTGAAGCTCCACAAGCCCTTCTTTTGCGGCCGCAAGGAAATGCTAGTGAAGAGCCAAGGACTGAAAAGAAGACTCATACGCTTCCGCCTGAATCAAAAAGGGGTCCGTGTGGTGCGCTCAGGGGATCTGGTTTTCCACAGAAGATCACAGCAACTGATGGGATGGGTCACAAGCGCAGCCCCCAACGGCCAGGGGATCCAGATGGGTCTCGCCCTGGTGGAATCCAGTGAGGCTCAACCCAGCACCCCTATTGCGGTTTTGAGCCGGGAGCGCATGAAGACCCAGTTTTCAGAAGCCCTGGGGGCCGGCCAGAGAATCCCTCTTCATGAGGAAGGGCTTATACTGGAGCGTTTTCCAGGCCGGGACATAAGCTGGTAGGTTCGGTTTTCCCAACATCGTCAGGCCTGGATTACAGGCTGCTTAGGGAAGATGGTCCCGGTCCCTCAGCCTTTTCTGGGCAGTTTGGTCAAGGATATCTCCACCTGAAGCTCCTCGGCTAAGCTCTCCAGGTCTTTGCGAAGGGTTTTTCGGTCCATCTCTTTGGGCACACTGACCTCCACCGCCATGGTAAAAACTGGACTTCCAGTGGTAGGGGCCGGCTCCACATGGGTATGTAGGTCTGTGATGTTGATACCCTTGGAGGCCAAGAGCTTGGAGGTTCGGTAAACGATCCCCGCTCGATCCAGTCCCACCACCCGCACTTCGTAATCAGGCTCGGGGTGCAGCCCATGGCCCGGGATCTCTCCCTGGAGAGCCGTGATAAAGACCGTCAGGCCCTTGTCCCACTCCAGGCGCTTGCATCCCCTCTGCAGCCTCTCCGAGAGTCCTTCTCCTTGGCCAGAGAGCAGTATGAGCAAGGCAAAGTGGTCACCCAGAAGGGTCATGCTTGAGTCTTCAAGGTTGCAGCCGCACTCGAATATAAGCTCTGTCACATCGGCTACTATTCCAGGCCTATCCCTGCCGATGGCCGAAATCACAAAAAAACTCCTCATGAACCTCTCCCGGGAGAATTCCCTGCATCCGCCCTGTTCTTCCCAGCCTCAATCCCCTGGGGATTTAGGCACAATTAGCGTTCAGATGAAACCAAAGAACCGGCTGGTCTGGCCCGATCCCGTTTCCAGATGGGTCCCTTTCAACGCCTTATCCTTTGGTTCACCCTGCCCTCCTCGTAGCCAGGGGGTTCCTCCTGCCTGGGGGGCTTAGGAGGTTTTTGAAAGCGCTCAGATTCCCTGTCTGGGAGAGGCAAGATAACCTCGATACCCTCTTGCTGGAGCTCCTTCTGGATCTCATCAGCGTAACGCCTCTGTTCCTCTGGAGACAGCCTGGAGAAGAACCCTAGAATCTCCTTCAGCTCCTCAGGACCGATGGTACCGCAGATCATGCGGCAGTCCGGGAAGATGATGGCCCATTGACCGCTCTTGATCACCAGTTTCTCACCTGTCACTGAATTAGTGATCTCCAGATCCCCGAATAGATGGTAGGCTTTGGTGGTGTCCCCCTCCAGCATGGCCACGCTGTCGCTTCCTCTGACTCCCAGAACTGCTGTAGGAGTTTGAACCCTGAAGTTGGAGCTCTCTTTGGAAAGAAATTTGGTCACTATGAAGCGCAGTTTCCCTTGTAAAAGCCCTATTACGGACTGCTTGCGCTTCTTGTCCTGGGTCAATTCGTACTGTCGGATTTCTATAGCTGAGTTCTCGGCCAAGATGGTCATGCTGTCGTCCTCATAGAGGATCTTTGCCCTTCCGTCTGGGCCAGTGCGGATCTTATCTTTCTCGAATACCTCATCATATTGCTTGGCGGCTCTAAAGGAAACCTCACCCTCGTGGATCATCTCCACGGTTCCCCGCACCTCCGTGATCACCCCTACCTTTGGGGCTGAATTAGCCGGCAGAGCCCAAACCACCAGGGAAAGAAAACCCCACAGAAAGACCACCGTCCCACAACTTTTCACCTTCGAGCCCATCTTAGACCTCCTGGGGCGCCCCCCATCAGTAGTTCCAAGAAAACAACAAGGAGTAAATCTGGCGGTCATAGTCAAAGGCCCCAATGCTGGAATCGTTCCTTATGTAAGCGACCCTACCCTTGACCTCGAAACCCTTCCCCAATGGCCTGGAGAGCTGCCAGGCCATGGAATACTGGCTGTCATCCCTTTCAACTCCGAAGAGGGTGTGGATCCTGTCGTAAGAGCGCCTCTGGTACTCGAAATCGAAATTGAACTGGAGTTCCCAAGGAAGCTGGTACTGGAGGCCAGCCAGCACTAGAAAAGAGCGATAATCCAGGTTACTCCCATCGGCCTGGTTCCCCTCCAGGCCCAAGCCGGCCTTGAGATAACCCCTGCCCTTCTGTAGCAAGTAATACTGGTTATATTCCGCTCTGAGGTTCCAGGAATCGGCATCGCTCCGGTCTATTGTCGGGAAGTGGTACTCCCGGCTCTGACCCCTCAGGTAAAGCTCCGGGGCCAGATTATAAGGGGCGTAGTACATGAGGCTGGCTCCTACCGAATGGGTGTCCGAGAGCTGCTCGCCCCCCAGAACCACCGACTGGTAATAGTAGAAGGGCCGTACATACCACTCGGCCCTGCGCCAGACCCCATAGAGTTCCCCCGTGTTGCTGACCACGTTCATGTCACTGCTGTCATCATGCACACTGGCATAAAAACCATATCTGCCGCCGAACGACCACTCCCCCACCTCCAGGAACCTGTAATCCAGCAAGGCTGAGAAGGGGAAACGTACTTGGAACCGGTCTTCTGCCTTGAGAGGGACCCCCAATGGAGTTGTGCGCCCCTCCAGAGTGACGTTGGTGTCATACTCCACCCCGGTTGTGAGCTTGGCGGCGAACCTGGGTCCTGTGCCCAGTCTGTTTTGTTCAGCGGCCTCCAGAGCATAGCCGCTTACGGGATTTGCCTCCAAGACCCTCTGGAACATGGACTGCGCGGCTTGGTGCTGACGAAGTTGTCTAAGGCCCAAACCTTCATAAAACATGGAAGCTTGTCCCATTTTGGGTTCCAAGGCCCTGGCCTTCTGGAGGTCCTCTATGGCTTCTCTGGGCTGCCCCATCTTCAGCTTCACAAGGCCTCGAAAGAAAAACACCTCTGCGCACTTGGGATCCAACCTATAGGCTTCCTCGAGGTTCCCCAAAGCCTCTGCAAGGAATCCCTCCATGTAAAAAGCCGCAGCCAGATCCAGCCTCAGGCGGGCGTCGCCTGGCTTTTCCTTGGCTTCCTCCCGAAGCAACTCCAAGGCCGAGGCCTTTCCAGAGGCCCTGGCCTTGGCCAAAAAAAGATACCTGCGAATCTCCAACTGGCCCGGATCCTCTTTGAGGGCTTCTCCCAGGATCTTAAAGGCTTCCCGGTACTGCCCCTTGTCAAAATACATCATTCCTTTGCTCATTAGCACCTCGGAAAGATCCGAGGCTACGGATGGGATTGGCAATCCTAAACAGATTACCAATGCCAAAGCCACCGGCCACCTCACCCTGCATCTGCCCAGCATGGCTGCCCCCTTATGCCCGGGAACTCCCGGGAAAAACTCCAAGTAAGCCGGATTCGCTCTTGCAGTTTTTAGTTGAAAAGCCTCCAATAGTCAACAGAAATCTTGCTCACCCATCATCAGGAGGTGGTTACTGCTCGGATGGACCCCAGGTTCCTGAGGTGGCACGACCTTAACTTATCAATGGAAATTACAAAGGGATCATAACGATTTCCAATGGAATGACGGCCCCCTCGAAAAGCAGTGCACGTTGACACTACCTTCTGGTTCTGACAGAATGAGCTGGTTGGAAGTGGAGAGGTTCTGGTGGGCCTCCTGGACTTCAAATCCAGTGTACCGGCCTAACAAGTCGGTAGGTGGGTTCGATTCCCACGCACTTCCGCCACTTAAAAAGGAGAGGAAAGGGCTTCAGTAAGGCTCGGGGAGGGCAATATGTTCACACCAGGTCCGTGGGAACTCATAATCATCTTGCTCATTGTTCTCATAATATTCGGGGCAGGCAAGCTCCCCGAGATCGGAAGCGGTCTTGGGAAGGGAATCCGCAATTTCAAAAAAGCCACCTCCGGCAAAGAGGAGATAGAAGCTTCAACCTCTTCGGGGAATGAGAACCAGCCGCCCAAGAAAGAAGGCCAATAGGCGGGGAGGCACCCAAAAAGAGGTGGGCCTATAGGCCGGAGCTTGGCTGCAAGAGTGGCTGGGATTGGAGAGCAAGTGATTTACTGCAGATACAGGGGGTTGGAGATCTGGAGTCCTGGGAGCATATCTACCTGAAGCAGAAATCCCGGCTTGCCTTGAAGGCAGGTGGGTAGAACAGGTTCATCGTATATTGGGAAAACTTTGGCTGGGTGTTGACTGGCCGGCGAGGGATTTAAATGTCGAGGCTATTGAGCGAACAGGATCTGGAAGGTCGGATGGATTGTTTCGGAGAGTTTGAGTGCACGGATGAGATTTGTCTTTCTTACTGCGGGGTGAACATAGCTTGCGCCGCCTCAAGTCGTCAGGAACAGGAGGAGGACTGGGCGGAGGACGAAGGGATGGCGGGCCTGCCCAGCATGGGCTTGGATTGAGGAAAAACCAGGACCGTCAACTCTGAATCCTGAAAGCTTGATTCGGATCTTTCGTAACTTCCGGGGATCCTGTGTTGCCTGCCCCGAGTCAGTAATTTTTCCAAGGCATCATGAAAGTTCTTTTGCAAAGGGTGACTTATGCCCAAGTCACCTCCAGGCAGCGCCTCTTGGGCCGTATAGGCAGGGGGCTTTTGGTCTTTCTGGGCGTCGGAAAAGGTGATTCAGCGGGCCAAGTCAAGGAACTAATTGATAAAATACTGAACCTTAGGATTTTCGAAAATGAGCAAGGACGTTTTGATAGCTCCTTGCTGGATGTGGGGGGAGAGATCCTTGTGGTCTCACAGTTCACACTTTATGCGGACTGCAAGAAAGGCCGAAGGCCCTCCTTCACTGAGGCAGCCCCTCCCCATGAAGCATTGCCTTTGTATGAAAAATTTATAGAGGAACTCAAGCTAAGAGGTGTGCGCGTGGAGTCAGGCGGTTTCGGGGAGCGCATGGAAGTGAAGCTGGTCAATGAGGGGCCTGTGACCATTTTCCTGGAAACACCCCCCATTGGCTGAGGGACTTTTAGCAGTTCTTTTCTCTTTGGAGATGGTAAGAGTGACGCAGTGATGAAGTGGATTCCAGGTGAGATTGCAGGAGAAGGCAATCAAGAAACAGGTGATGAGATTCACATTGACAAAGAAGGGCAATGGTTCTTCAAAGGGGCACCCATTATCAGACAGGATGTAGTGAGCTTCCTCAGCCAACATTTGGTGGGGCTGGAAGACGGCTCTTATGAGATACACTGGAAGGGTCAGGTTTGCAGGGTCTCGGTGGAGGATACCCCTTTTGTGGTTTGCGGGGTGACTCCTCTAAAATGCGATGGCAGACTCTCGGGGGTTCTGCTGGAACTCAATGACGGTACCACCGAGATGCTGGCACCCGACAGCTTATCCATAGGATTTCAAAATGTTCCCTATTGCAAGGTAAGAAATGGCAGATTTCGGGCAAGGTTTTCTCGCAAGGCCTATTATCAGTTGGCCCGCATGATAGAGGAAATGCCGGGTGCGGAAGAAGGCTTCTGCCTCCGTCTAGGGGATAAGACATACCCGATCCATCAGGCCTGAGTTTCTTCGCAGGAGAGCTTTTCTTCGGATTCTTGCCCTGTGCCAAGGCCAACCGGAGGATTGACACAGACAGGGGAATCTGGATAATTGCAGCAATTGTCGGCCATGAAATTAGAAGAATTGGATTATCATTTACCTGGGAATTTGATTGCCCAGTTCCCTTCCAGACGAAGGGACGAGTCCAGGCTGCTGGTGCTCAAAAAAGAAAGCGGGGAGACTTGGCACGGTCGTTTCAGGGATCTGGTAGGATGGTTGAATGGTAACGATCTCCTGGTGGTCAATGACACGAAGGTTTTCCGGGCCAGGCTGTGGGGGCAGAAGAACACTGGGGGAAAGGTTGAGGTTTTGCTTTGCGAGCCTCTTTCCGAAAAAGGGGAGCCTTTGCCTCCTATCCCTGAAGCAGGGGCCTTCAAAAGCCTGACTTGGAAATGCCTGGTGAGGTCCTCGGGACGGATCTTGGAGGGGACTCAGCTCAGCTTCGACTCCAAAGCCAGAGGCACACTGTATCGCGGGGCCGACTCTTGGATCATTGAGTTTACAGGGGTGAGGGACCTGCTTTTTTTTCTCAGGAGGCACGGTCAAGTGCCTCTTCCCCCCTACGTGGCCCGTCGGCCTGACCGCAGGGACCAAAGCAGATATCAGACCGTGTTTGCAAAGAGGGAAGGCTCTGTGGCAGCCCCTACAGCAGGCCTTCATTTCAACAGAGCCGTGCTTCAAAGGCTCAAGCAGTTGGGTGTTGAATGGGCCAGCATAACACTTCAGGTAGGGATGGGCACCTTTTTGCCTGTTCGCACCGAAACCTTGGAGGAGCACCGGATGCACCAGGAGTATGTGGAGGTGAGCGGTGCTTGCTGTGAAGCTTGGTTGAGGACTCGGCAACAGGGAGGTCGTGTGATAGCGGTAGGAACCACGGTGGTGAGAGCTTTGGAGTCAGCTGTTGGGCAGGATGGTCTTTTGGCTCCTTACAAAGGCTTTACAAATCTTTTTGTGAAGCCTGGGTATTGCTTTAAGGCCGTGGATGCTCTCCTTACCAACTTTCACCTCCCTAGAACTAGTCTGCTTGCCTTGGTCATGGCCTTTGCCGGCAGGGATAAGGTGTTGAAAGCTTATGAGGAAGCAATAGGCATGGGCTACAGGTTTTATAGTTACGGGGATGCAATGTTCATTTCGTGAGCAGAAGGATGATGGGAGAATTTTCGGGCAAACAGTCAAGTCCGATTCATTTCGGAGAGCAAGGATTCCAGGTGCTTGCAAAAGATGGTGGGGGTTGCGCACGTGTTGGCGTATTGCGCACTCCTCACGGAGCTTTCACCACTCCGGCATTTATTCCGGTGGGCACCCAAGCCACTGTGAAGGGAATGAGCCCTGAGGAACTGAGAGGTCTGGGGATCCAGTTAATCCTCTGTAATGCTTATCACCTCCACCTGCGGCCAGGAGAAAAGCTCATAAAGGAGCTGGGCGGGCTTCACCGCTTCATGAATTGGCCCGGGCCCATACTAACCGACAGCGGTGGTTACCAAGTTTTCAGCCTGGCCCCTTTGAGGAGGATCACGGAGGAAGGGGTCTTCTTTAGATCTCACCTGGATGGGACCCCTCTTTTCCTGGGACCAGAGGATGCTGTGCGCATCCAAATCGACCTCGGAGTGGACCTGGCCATGTGCCTTGATGAGTGTATCCCCCACAATGCTTCACGTCAGTATGCGGAAGAGTCCACCAATAGGACTCTGAGGTGGGCCTTGCGCTGCAAGAATTCCGTGGGGGAGAATTCAGGAGGCATGAGTCTTTTTGGAATCGTACAGGGAGGTCTTTTCCCGGAGTTAAGGCGCCGCAGCGCCCAAGAGTTGGTCCAGATAGGTTTCCAGGGCTATGCCATAGGCGGATTAAGCGTGGGGGAGTCCCCGGCCCAGAGGGTGGAGATGGTCCAGATGGCCTTGGAAAGTTTACCGGAGAATGCCCCCAGATACTTGATGGGAGTCGGATCCCCTGAAGATCTGGTCAAGTTTGTCTCCATGGGAGTGGACATGTTTGATTGCGTACTGCCAACCCGCTGCGCACGAAACGGTCTTCTGTTCACGAGGAGGGGGAAACTGGACATAAGACATGCTCAGAATGCCCGTTCAGAGCTTCCAGTAGAAGAATCCTGCGGATGTTACACCTGCACCCATTATTCAAGGGCCTATCTACGTCACCTTTATATGTCCAGGGAAATACTGGCGGCAAGGTTGAACACACTGCACAATCTTTTTTACTATGCACAGCTCATGCAGGAGTTGCAAAGGGCCATCAGTCAAGGGCGGCTGGTTGAGTATCAGCGTGATTTCTTCAGGGAACGCACCTCTGAAGACACAGGTCACAGCAATGTGAAAGGAAAGGAGGCAGTGGATTGATAGACATCGCTTATGCAATGGGGCCGGGTGGTGCTCAGGGCGGGGGTCAAGCCTCCCCGTGGGGAACCTTCATCATGTTGGGGGCGATCTTTGCTATTTTTTATTTCCTGATGATACGTCCCCAGCAAAAAAGGCAGAAACAACACCGGGAGATGCTGGCCAACCTCAAGAAAGGCGACACCGTGATAACAGGAGGCGGGCTCATAGGCAAGGTCACGGCAATAACCGACAGTGTGCTTACTTTGGAGGTGGCCGACAGGGTGAGGGTAAAAGTATTGCGTTCCTCAGTGTCCAACGTTTCTTCTCAGCCTCTTCTCGGCGAAACAGCTAACCGAAAAACAGATAAGAAGAAGGGCAAGGAGGAAGAGGGGGAGAATCCGGAGTGAGAGCTCTGGATCCTCTGTTGACACTGTGCGGACCTGTCCGGGAACTGTGAAGGAGCGCAAGAGTGATGAAGATAGACATTAGATGGAGAGGGCTTGCCATCTTGGTGGTTTTGGTTCTCTGCTTGTTTTTTGTGGGGCCCTCCTTGATGGATGATTTGCCTGAGTTCTGGAAAAAGAACGCCCGGAAGATATCCCTTGGTTTGGATCTCCGAGGCGGGGCTCATCTACTTTTGCAGGTTAAGGTGGAAGAGGCTGTGCGCAATTCCGTGGTACAGATCTCCGGGGACCTAAAGGATCTTCTGGTAAAGGAGAAGGTTCGTTTTGCCAAGATGGAGGCAAAAGAAAGAGACCTGGAGATCGTTCTGCTAAAGCCTGAGCAGGAGGGGGACCTCATTAACTTGGTCTCCAAGCAATACCCGGGACTCAAGCGAGTTTCCTCAGGGACTGAGGATGGAAAACTCAAGGTCAGATTCCAGCTATCCCAGGAAGAAGCTGATAGGATAAAGGAGAACGCCGTCCGTCAGGCCGTGGAGACCATCAGGAACCGCCTGGATCCAGAGGGGGTAAAAGAGCACGACATAGTGGCCCAGGGAGAAGATCGGATCCTGGTCCAGCTGCCTGGGGTAGAGGATGTGGAACACGCCAAGGAGATGATCAAGAGGGTCGCTCTGTTGGAATTCAAAATAGTGGATCGGGAACATTCTTTGGAGGAAGCTCTTCGAGGAAACGTGCCTGCTGACTCAGAGATTCTTTACACCTCCAAAGTGGACCCACAGACTAGAAGAAGAGTTCGCGGAGAGCCTATTCTGGTGAAAAAACAGACCCTGCTTACAGGGGACATGTTGGATCAGGCCAGGGTTGAATTCGAATACAACATGCCCAAGGTGGGCATAAGCTTCGACTCCAGAGGGGCCAAGCTCTTTGACCAGGTGGCGGAAGCCAATGTAGGTAAGGAATTGGCCATAATCCTGGACAATACGGTCTACTCCCATCCGGTAATAAAGCAGCGCCATTACGGGGGAAGGGCCGTCATAGAGGGAAACTTCACTCCAGAGGAAGCCCGCGATCTGGTGGTAGTTCTGAAGGCCGGGTCATTGCCTGCGCCCGTGGAAGTGGAAGAGGAGCGCACAGTGGGGCCTTCTTTGGGAAGGGATAGCATTCAGGCAGGAATCACCGCCGGGGTGATTGGGGCCCTGGCTGTTGTTTTCTTTATGGCTTTCTATTACGGCACTGCAGGCCTGGTGGCTAATCTGGCCTTGGCATTCAACGTGCTCATTGTGTTGGCTGCCTTGGCAGTCCTTAGGGCTACCCTTACTCTTCCGGGCATAGCGGGCATAATACTAGGGGTGGGTATGGCTGTGGACGCCAATGTGCTGATTTTTGAGCGGATCCGGGAGGAAATGAGGGCGGGCAAACCTTTCAGGCTGGCAGTGGATGCAGGCTTCTCTCGTGCCTTTTCAGCTATTTTTGACTCCAATCTAACCACTCTTATAGCAGCAGCCTTGCTCTTCCAATTCGGCACAGGGCCGCTCAGGGGATTTGCTGTAACACTGTGCATAGGGCTTGTGGCAAACCTTTTTACAGCGGTCTGGGTCAGCCGGACCATCATCGATTACCTGCTTGGTCGCCGTAGGGTTATCGGAGTGGGTATCCGGATGGCAGGATAAAGGAGAAAGAGGAAGTCTCATGGAACTGATCCGTTCAGACCTGAACATTGATTTTCTAAAGAGAAAGTGGTTCTTCATGGGCCTTTCGGGGCTGCTTATTTTGGTGGGGGTGGTCTCTTTGGTAGCAAAGGGGGGGCCCGATTTTGGAATTGATTTTGCCGGTGGACTCTTGCTGGAAATTCGCACTCAGAAACCCGCCTCCACCGGAGAGGTGCGGCAGGCCTTGGCGGAAAAAGGGCTTGGAAACGTTGTGGTGCAAAATGCCTGGGAGCTGGGAAAAGCCAGTGGACAGGATTTCTTGGTGAGGATGGACTTGGGGGAAGGAAAGCCTGAGGAATTCTCAAGGCTTGTACAGAATGCCCTTGAAGAACGATTTGGAAAAGGCGGCCTTGAAATCCGGCGTGTGGAGATGGTAGGCCCTAAGGTGGGCAAGGAGTTGCAGCGCAAAGGCACATGGGCCGTTGTGCTGGCTCTCATTGCCATATTGGTTTATTTGGCCTGGCGGTTTGAGTTCAAATACTCCCTTGGGGCAGTGGCGGCCCTTTTCCACGACGTTATGATAACTTTGGGGGCCTTCTCGGTAACCGGGAGGGAGATCGACCTTCCCATAGTTGCAGCTTTTCTTACCATAGTCGGATATTCGGTCAACGACACCATAGTCATCTTCGACAGAGTCAGAGAGAACCTAAGAAAATACAGGAGAACCCCCCTGGCAGAGATAATCAACCGAAGCGTGAATGAGACCCTCAGCCGCACGATTCTGACAGCCGGGACTGTTTTTGTGACCGATTTAGCTCTGTTTCTCTTCGGAGGGGGAGTGATTCACGATTTTGCTTTCGCACTTCTGGTGGGGATAGTGGCGGGAACTTACTCCACCGTGTTCATAGCCAGTCCGGTGGCCCTTGCTTGGGAACAACGTTTCGGAAGCAGGCGCGCCCCGGCAGGCAGGCTTGCATAAACCTGAAGTGAGTTGGGAAAATTTCGAACCTAACATATAATATCTTGACAGTTTTTTGAGTGTGTGCTAATGCAGGGAGCATCGATGCCCGGGGAGTCTCGGGACCACATCATGCTTTTTGGTGGACCTCGAGGCCAAGATCCCGAAAGACGGACCCAAGCTCTCTTAGGAGTGCGGGTCCTCAACCTATAAGGGGGTGTTATGGCTCGAAAAGTTCTGCTGGCCGACGACAGCATTGCCGTGCAGAGGGCCGTTGAGGCAACACTCGAGCCCAAGGACTTCGAGGTTCTCTCGGTCTCCAGGGGCGCTGAGGTCATTCTGGAGGCCAAGAAACTTCACCCTGATCTGATCCTGCTGGACGGAGACCTCTCGGATCTGAATGGTTATGAGGTCTGCCGTATGGTGAAAGAAGACCCTGATCTCATGTCCGTCCCTGTTATTATTATGTCCTCCGGAGAGGATCCAGAGAGGGCGAGGGAGGCCGGGGCCGAAGCACAGCTGACCAAGCCTTTCCAAGGAAATGATCTGCTTCAACAGGTTCTGGCTGTGGTGGACATGACCATGGAGTCCACCTTCAAGCTGGATACCTCTGAAATGGAGGTTCTGGAAACAGACGAGGAGGTCTCCCAAGAGGAGTTTGATCTTGGAGAACTTGAGCTGGACGACTCCATTCTGGAACTAACAGAGGAGTTGGATGAGCCGGGTGCCACCCTGGCCGACACTTCAGAGGGGGCTTTGGAAGGCTTGGATGAGTTGGATTTGGAAAGCACTGCCCAGGAGCCTGCCTCGGGTCGTCGCAGTATAAAGACCGAGGAGTTGGAGGAATTGTCCTTTGAAGAAGAAATAGACGAGCTGGACCTGGGAGAGCTGGAGCTGGAAGGAGCCGAGGGTTTGGGCTCCATAGAAGAGGATGTGGGAACAGGCTCAGCCAAAGAAGATCTTTTGGTCACTGACGAGGTGGAGTTGGGTGTGGATTTTGATGAAGAGTTTCCTCTGGAAAAAGGTGACCAAGCCTTAGAGCAGACCCTTTTGGGGACTGAGGAGGAGGCTGCCGGCCTGATCTTGGACACCCAAGAGGGTCTCAAAGAGGAGACAGTTTCAGACAGCATCATTGATACTGATGAGCTTGAGGCCTTGGCCCTGGATGAGGAAGAGACGCTTGTCTCCACCAACGGAGATGCTCTGGTACCCCAAGGCCTGGAGGAAACAACTATCGAGTTCAATGAAACAGAGGAGCTTGCAGAGACAGGCCTGGAGGAAGTCGAGAAGGATATAGGAGTTTCCGGTATGATGGAGACTCTGGAGGAGGATGCGGGCCAATCCTTGGAGGAGACCTCTTTGGACTGGGAACAGACCGAGATATCCCTGGAGCTGGCTGAGGAGAGTTCCATGGGAGATGAAGGGGCCGTGGAGACTCATCCTTTGCCTGAAGAGGATATAGAGGCGAGACCGCCCAGCCTGAAGACCTTTGAGGAGCCCAAAGAACTCCGGGAGGAGCCCCTGGAACTAAAACCAGCTATGTTTCAAGAGCAGACTCAGCGGGCAGCTGCAGTGCTGGAGCCTTTGGAGGAGGTAGGATTGGATGAGGAACTGGCGGCCCTTTCTGCTGCAAAGGAAGACACAGGAGTCCAGCCTCTTGAGATATTGGAGCTGTCCTTGGCCCAGCTTCCTCCACTTGCCCAAGGGCTTAGGCTGGAGCTGATGGAAGAAGATTTCGGACTGGTGGATCCTTTTTCAGAGGAAGGCATAAGAAGGGAGCTGGCTAGAAACCTTCAAGAGATGGTGGAAAGGATACTCTCCCAGATGGCCCCGCCAATAGTGGAAAGAGTGGCCCGCGCTGTGGCCTTGGAGCAGGCAGAAAGGATTGTTCTGGAGGAGATCGAGAAGATCAAACAGAGTTCCCAGAGTCCGTGAGGGAAAAAAGAGCCCGCGTTCACCCATTGGGCCATAGGCTCTGAGAAGGGACTACCGGGGGATTGAGGTCAGATCCCCCTTTCGTTTTTCCTAAAGATGATAATCCTATAAGGACCTTAGGCAGGCTTCGGAGCAAGGAGAATGGGCACTGAACTTCCCAAGACATTCGATCCGCAAAAAATAGAGCAGAGGTGGTATCCATATTGGGAACAGGAAGGACTTTTCAGGGCTGAGCCGGAAAAAGGCGGAATTGCCTATTCCATTGTGATTCCGCCTCCCAATGTCACCGGCTCCCTTCACATGGGACATGCCCTCAACAATACACTTCAGGACATTTGTGTTCGCTACAAGAGGATGGACGGCTTCAATGTCTTGTGGATGCCTGGAACAGATCACGCAGGCATCGCCACCCAGAATGTGGTGGAAAAGCAGTTGGCCGCCGAAGGGCTCACCCGCCACGATATTGGTCGGGAAGAGTTTATAAAAAGAGTCTGGAAGTGGAAGGAGATTTACGGGGGCCAGATCATTCACCAGCTGAAACGCTTGGGGGCTTCCTGCGATTGGAGCAGGGAGCGCTTCACCATGGATGAAGGACTTTCAAGAGCTGTTAGGGAAGTTTTTGTGAGGCTTTATATGGACGGTCTCATTTACAAGGGTGACTACATAATCAACTGGTGTCCCCGTTGTTCCACAGCCCTTTCAGACTTGGAAGTGGAGCACCAGGAGCACGCCTCAAGCCTTTATTACGTGCGCTATCCTCTCAGGGAGGGTCCTGGACACATAGTTGTGGCCACCACCAGACCCGAGACCATGCTGGGAGATACAGCGGTGGCCGTGAATCCAGAAGACGAGCGATATCAGAGCCTGGTGGGCAAAACCTGCATACTGCCCCTTGTGGGACGCCCTATTCCCGTAATTGCGGACTCATATGTGGAGCCGGCTTTCGGCACAGGAGCCCTTAAGATCACACCGGCCCACGACCCAAATGATTTCGAAATAGGCCTGCGCCATGGGCTGGAAAAGGTCCGGGTCATAGACGAAGAAGGCCGAATGAACCGTGAAGCCGGGGCTTTCGCAGGAATGGACCGGCAGGAGTGCAGGAAGGCTGTGCTGGAAGTTTTGAGGCAGGAGGGTTTACTGGAAAAAGTGGAGCCTTACACCCACAAGGTTGGGCATTGTCAGCGATGCGCCACGGTGATTGAGCCAACCCTCTCCAAGCAATGGTTCGTAAAAGTGGAGCCTTTGGCCAAAGAAGCAATCCGGGCCGTTCGGGAAGGCAGGATTCGGATTATTCCGGGGAAATGGGAGAACGACTACTTCGCCTGGATGGAAAACATAAGGGATTGGTGCATATCCAGACAAATTTGGTGGGGGCACAGAATCCCGGCCTGGTATTGCCGAGAGTGCGGGGATGTGACAGTGACGGGGCAAGATCCCAAGAGCTGTTCAAGTTGCGGCAGCCCCGATTTGGAGCAAGAAAGCGACGTCCTGGACACATGGTTCAGTTCTGCCCTCTGGCCTTTTTCCACCCTTGGTTGGCCTGAGAAAACCCCAGAGCTGCAGTTCTATTATCCAACCAGTCTCCTGGTGACTGGCTTCGATATCCTGACCTTCTGGGTGGCCAGGATGATAATGATGGGCCTTAAGTTCATGGGAGAAGTACCTTTCAGAGATGTTTACATCCACGCCCTAGTCAGAGATATAGAAGGCCGCAAGATGAGCAAGTCCTTGGGCAATGTTATAGACCCTTTGGAGGTTATAGAGCAGTATGGAGCAGACGCTTTCAGATTTGCTCTGGCCGCCTTTGCGGCACAGGGTAGAGACATAAAACTCTCCTTTGAAAGGGTGGAGGGTTATCGAAACTTTATGAATAAATTGTGGAATGCCGCCCGCTTTGTACTCATGAACCTGGATGAGCAACTTCCTCCAAGCTGGCCTATCCAGGGGGGAAAGCCTTCTTTGGTGGAGCGCTGGATTTTCAGCCGGCTTACAAGGACCATAATGGAGGTAAGGGAACACCTGGATTCCTATCGTTTCAACGATGCTGCTGGAGCCATCTACCAGTTTCTTTGGCATGAGTATTGCGATTGGTTCTTGGAATGGATAAAACCTTCTCTCTATCGCCCCACTGAGGCCTTTGAAAAACAGAGTGCCCAGGCCGCAATGCTGGAAGTGCTGGTTCAGGTGCTGCAGGTGCTTCACCCCTTTGCTCCTTTCATAACCGAGGAGATCTGGCATGCCATCCCAGGCATTGAAGGATCCATAATGAGCTGTAGGTTTCCCACACCTTCCAGGGAATTGCTGGATCCAGAGGCTGAAGCAGAGGTGCAGCTACTCCAGGATGTGGTGGGCGAAATCAGAAACCTCAGGGCAGAGATGGGGATCCCTCCTGGGGCCAAGCTCAACGTGGTTCTGATTCCCCCGGCAGAATTAGAAAACACCTTGAAGGCTCACCAAGAGATGATCTGTACCTTTGGGAAGGTCAAAGATCTCCTGGTGGATGCGAGGGCCTCAAGGCCGCCCATGGCTGTTTATTCCATAGCCGAGGGCGTGGAGATACACCTGCTGCTGAAAGGTTTCCTGGAACTGGACAAGGAGCAAGATAGGCTCAGCCGTGAAAAGGAGCAGATAGAAAAGGAACTGGAGGCTGTAAGGGCTAAGCTGGCCAACGATGGGTTCGTGAAAAAAGCCCCTTTGGAGGTGGTGGAGAGGGTCAGAAGCAAGGCCATGGATCTGGAAAGCAAAAGCCGTAAGCTGGCCGAGGGGATACAGAGGCTCAAGGAAGTGGTGAGGAGTTGAGCCGCATCACCCACCGCTACTGAATAAAGAGGAAAGGGACTCAAGCCCTTCCAGTCTCTTGGGAAATGCGGTTCAAGGAGGTCTGTGATGTTACTGGTGGTGGACGTTGGAAATACCAACACCGTGTTCGGAGTTTATGAGCAGAAGAAGTTGCTCAGCCACTGGCGAATCAGGACCATCCAGGGACAGACCGCGGATGAGTTCGGCATGTTGGTGTGGAATCTGTTCCAATGGGCAGGACTGCCCATGAAGGATGTGCAGGCCGTGGTGGTTTCATGCGTGGTGCCACCGCTGCTAAGAGCCATCCATGAGCTGTGCCAACGCTATTTTGGTGTAACTCCACTTGTAGTGGGCCCTGGTATTAAGACCGGGATGCCTATCCTGTATGATAACCCCAAGGAGGTGGGAGCTGACCGCATAGTCAATGGTGTGGCTGCCTTCGAGAGATACCGCCAAGGGGTGATAGTGGTGGATTTCGGCACAGCCACCACCTTTGACATGATCTCCCCCAGAGGGGAGTACCTGGGCGGAGCCATAGCCCCGGGCGTAGGTGTAGCCAGCGAGGCCCTGTTCCAGAGGACGGCCCAGCTGCCCAAGGTGGAGTTCGCTAAGCCAGTATCGGTGCTGGGCAAGAACACTGTGAGCTCCATCCAGTCAGGATTGTTTTGGGGCTATGTGGGACTGGTGGATGGCATAGTGGAGAGACTCAGGAAGGAACACGGGGAAGGCACCACAAGGGTTGTGGCCACAGGGGGCCTGGCCTCAGTCGTAGCCTCTGAATCAAGCACCATAGAGGAGGTTGACGAGTTCTTGCTGCTAGACGGCATGAGGATAATCTACGAAAGGAATTCCTGAGGCGGGCTTTGCCCAAAATCAAAGGCTTGCCCGGGTTTATTCACCAGTAGTGGATAGTGCGGGCTATCTTAATGAGATGCTTGGACAAACCGGTCCATGCTCAAAAACACCCTGATTCTTGGTTTCAGCTTTGCTCCTGGTTTCAGTCGAAATATGCCAAAGCGTGAGCGGCGGCTTGGGGGCTTGAGTCCATAAAGTCACAGGCTTTGGAGAATGATCCGGGCTAGAGAATCACGCCCATATGCCCGGGATCTGAAAACCACAGAACCCGCACCGAGCTTCCCGCAGGTTCTTATTCAGAATCCCGAATCCCTTTCGGGAGATCACAACCTGGTTGCATGCTGGGCAGAGGGTGTTCTCATCTCTGTGACCCGGCACGTTCCCTATGTAAACAAAGTTCAATCCTTCCTCTTTCCCTATGGCTGCACATCTCTCCAAGGTGGCCACAGGCGTGGGAGGCAGATCCTGCATTTTGTAAGCCGGATGGAACCTAGTGAAATGCAGGGGCACATCCGGTGAGAGCTCTTCCCGGATCCATTTGGCCATTTCCCTGATCTCGGCAGGCTTATCATTCTGCCCTGGCACTATCAAGACAACTATCTCAGTCCAGGTCTTCCAGCGCTTAAGTCTAATGAGCGTCTCCTTGACCGGTTTCAGTTCCCCCCTGCAGATCTCTTTGTAGAACCTTTCGGTGAAAGCCTTAAGGTCCACCTTCACTGCCGCCACATGATCGCAAAGTCGCCGCAGAGGTTCCTCATTTATGTAACCATTTGTTACTACTACTGATCGAACTCCTTCTTTTTGCCCCACAACAGCCGTATCAAACATGTATTCATAGAAGCTCACAGGCTCCGAGTAAGTATAGGCTATGCTTTGGCAAGAGGTTTCCTTGGCTCTTCTAACCACCTCTTCCGGGGGTAGGAAGGCTGATCTAACCTGCTCTGGCCTGAATTGGGCAATCTGCCAGTTTTGACAGAACTGGCATTCTATGTTGCAACCCGCAGCAGCAATGGATAAGGAGAAACTGCCCGGAAGGAAATGAAAAAAAGGCTTTTTCTCTATGGGGTCTACCTGAACCGCGCAGGCTCTGGAGTGCACCAGGGTATAGTAACGGCCTCCCCGATTTTCCTTGTTCCCGCAAAAACCCCTTTCCTGGTCAGCGATACGGCACTTGCGTGGACAAACCTGGCACTCCACCCTGTCCCCATCCAAGCTCTGGTAAAACATCACCTCCACCAGTTCCTCTCCAGCTGGGGGCTGAAGAGCCCTGCAATGTTTTGGAATGGCTGTGGAAGCCAGGGCGCAGGCCCCGGCCAACAAAACCCCCGCAAACTCCCTGCGGCAAAGCGAATTCTCCTGCATGAGCACCTCCTAGCCCGGATTCTTCCCCAAGACCGATGATGCCATTGGGGACCAAACCCCTAAGGCCCTGTTTATTTTGCCATTCCCGGATGTAATCTTGGGCCGGGCTGGGTATGTAAAATCAGAGTGTTCTTTGGCCATGAATCACTGTGGCAATATGGAGAATTTATCCTGCACTATAAACCAGCTGTACATAGTGCAGGCACGGCTTCCATAATAATAACATGGGAAGGCCTGCCACATTTCCACTTGGTGGTCAGCTAAAGGGATCTGATGAGCCGATGGGCTTTTATTCCTCGTGAGCTCTACTTTTGGGGAGACTCTGGAGCAGTGCGCACTGGCCCTCTTCAGGAATAACTCGGTTCAAGCACCCGGCTTTTTCCCCGGGTGCTTCAAGAAGAATGGTACCTGAATCAATTCTTCTTTTCAGATGCCGAGTCCTTGGAGGAATCCTTCTCGGACTTGGATTCCGAGGGGCCTTGGGAAGAACTCGAGGCAGAAGCTCCCTTACGGGCGTAGTCGGTTGCGTACCAGCCTGTTCCTTTAAGCACAAAAGAAGTGTTTGAAATAAGGCGTTGGAGCATACCACCGCAGGAAGGACATGACTCCAGGGGATTCTCGGTGATCTTCTGCATTACCTCCAAGTCCTTTCCGCAGTCCTGGCACCTATACTCGTAGATGGGCATTACCTCACCCCCCTCTCTTAAACTTATATTGGGATCCCCTATCCCGCTTTGACTCCAAAAACATCCGGGCCGGCTTGCTCTCCTTGCCCATGTGTTAAAAATATAATCTTCTTGGCCTCCAAGGCAACCCCTCTCAACGGGCTCCATATGGCGCCTCAGGCTCTGGAGGTAGCTCTCCTGGTGGGCCCAAGTCCCCAAAAGGATTTTGGAAAAGCCTAAGGAACATTTCCATTACGGTCTGCCCCAAAGAACGAAAAGGTACGGCATTCACCTCTGGCTGATCCAACGGGCCGGTCACCAGGAAATACGTGGCCAGGACGGTTCGCTTGGGACCTGCCAAATAATGACGGATGATGGGCAGCTTGTCCACAAATCTGTCCACCCCCACGAAAGGCTGTACCCCCACCTTCAGGTCGCACTGACTGGTTCTAAGATCAATATCCCCCACCATGGTGATCACCACGGCTTCGCTTTCCACACGCAAATCCTCTGTTCTGAGCACCCCCTGGTCCAGCTGGAAGGTGCCTCGAATGCTCTTGAACACCATTCCTTCAGAGGACAAGTCAGGAAGCCTCCCGGTGAAGAGCTGACTCAGGTTCATCATGGAAAGTACGCTGGCCAAGACAGGGAACCGTCTTATTAAGCCTTTTTCTATCTCCAGATTCAGCATCCCACGATAACGACTGGGTGGATCATTGTTTGTGCCGCCTTGGATGTCCACTTTGATCCCTAGGGTTCCCTCTATAAGGGCTTCTTTGAGACCCAATGCCGCAAAGAACTCAGCTGAGCGGGCCCCCGTGAGGTTTCCTTTTAGGCTCCACATGCCCTCTGGGTTCAGGTTTCCTTCCATGGAGACCTCTCCGGCTGCCAGATGACCAACATAGCCCTCCAGGGAAATCCCATGGCCTTTTTTCAACATCCTGGCCTGCACCCCCGTGAAGTCCAATCCCAGAAATTTCATGCTCCTAAAGGCCAGGCCCATCTGGGACTCCTCAAGCTTGTCTATCCACTCTTTGAGCCTCTTACCGGATTCAGATCCCTTCTCCCCACTGTTGTTTCCCGACCTGCGGGCCAGGAACCCATCCAGATCCAGTTCCTCTCCCCTAAGACCCCCCTGTATCTTGAATTTCTGCTCTTGCGCAGCCTGGATGGAGCCGGAAAAGGTGAGGTGCTGAGATTCCATTTCAATTTGGGCTGACTCGGCTGTGATGCCGGTTGGATTGAGCTGGAAACGACCCGAGCGAATCAACAAGGAACTTCCTGCCACTTCTGGGGAGATTCTCACTTCCCTGGCGCTTATGTTGGCATCCCAGGAAATGGATTCTTTAGATCTCACACGCCCGTTTATCTCCACCTCTCCCCCTTCCAGCTTTCCCCTCAAAACCGGCCAATGCTTGACCAGCTCATTTGTGGGGCATGGAGGAAGCTGGAAGTTCCAGCCTCTTACTTCCCCTGACCCAGAGCTGCTTATGAGCATGTATGCCGCCCCATGCCGTGCCCGCGCCTCTTGCAAATTCCACTTGCCTCCCAGGCTGCCCTCCAGGACCAATTCCACATCCAGAGGCTCTCCCAAGGGCTTCTCCCAAAGCTCCTTGTACACCAGCTCCATTGGGGAGAGGTCTGTCTGAAGCCTTGCAGTTGCCTCCTGCAAGTGGCCCTGGATGGAGAAATCCAAAGGCAGGTTCTCTGCCTTTACTATTTGCATACCAGGGAGGATTTGAAGAAAAGCCGTTTGCAGAAGTTCGGAGGGAATTCCCATTTTCCCCTTCAAGGAAAGGTTCGGTCGCTCATCTCCCCAGTTCTGCATGGAACCGGCCGCCTCCCACCAGGAGCCGCTCCAGGTGCCCTTTAGGGATCCTATCTCAACTTTCTTGGGAGTGGCCGTAATTTCGCCTGAATCCACTTTCCACGGGGGGGGAACCCCAGGCAGTTCCCCCCAGGCCCCATTTATTCGGATCTTGGCCTCGTAATAAAGAGGGTCCTTGCGTAAGAAGGCCTTTCGGAGGGTCAGATCAAGAACCGAACTTCCCTCCACCTTAGAAAGAAAAGCACCCTTTGCTCTTGATGGCGCAACCGCTGAGAAAAGCTCTTCCAGTTCCGGCCAAGCCAGCTCCAAGGAGAAACTCCCCTCCAGGAGGGAAACCCTTCCGATCTCTGTTATACGGGCTTCCATGCCTATGAAGGCACGGTTTCTGTATTGAGCTTTGAGATTCTTGAACCAGACCTTGTCGCCTTGCCACACCAAGGTCCCTGCCAGATTCTCCAAGGGAGGCAGGCGAGGGTCAAAACGCAGGGAGGCCTCCTCGAATTCAAGCTCCATTACAAGTCTGTTTGCTCCCCCGTTGGAGCCTTGATCCTCGGGTAAAAGCCTGAAGACCGCCCCCTTCCCCTCACCTCCCAGGAGTTCTTCCCTGAAAAAGCCGTACAGTGCCGGCCCTATAAGCTCGCGGCCCAAATAAGGTATGACTTTTCGGAAGGAAAAAGATCCTGCGCGAACAAAGCCCGTAAAACCATGGACAGAATTGCTGAGCTGCCCCTCCAAAGACAGCTCCTGGCTTTTGATCCTGCCTTCCTGGATGCTCCAGTAGCCCTGCTCCCAAGTTCCTTTGGCATGGGCTTTGAGCTGCTTGGCCTCAAAAGGAATCTCCAGCACCTTGGGCCAGTTCACTCTTAGCTCTTTTGCCTCAAGGTACCCATCCCAGAGAAGTTGACCGTTGGATTCCCTTTGGAGCTCCACACGCAGCCAGGCCTTCCCAGCCACCCGATCCGCCTCCTGTGGCGGCAGCAAAAGCCCACTCAGTTCCTCTAAGGAAACGGACTCGCATTCCAAAAGGACCTTTCCCGAACCACCAGGCTCCAGCGTTCCCCTTAACCGAACCGGCCAATTTTGAGTCCCTGCCCTCATTTCTCCCTTGAGCCAAAAGTTCAGGGCCTGGCCTTCTTCGCTCATGTGGAGATCAGCCGCAATGTTCTGCAATACCAAGAGTTTTTCACCGGCAAGAGCCCATCTCAGTGTAGAGTTACGCAATTTTATATGGCCCAGCCTCTGAAGCCCTCCCCCGCTCTTTCCTTGCTCCAGCAGCAGAAGCTCTGGCTGGTCCATTTCCAATCCATCCAGGATCATGGAGCTAAGGAGCACTTGGCCCGCCAGGAGATCCTTCCAGCGCAGCTCCACCGCCACCTGGGGAACCACCAAGATATTGCCTCCCGAGGGGCTCTCCAATGCGAGCCCCCTGCCCCTGATTTCCACCAGAGAGAGGCTTGCAAGCTCAAGGTGCTCCAGCCTGGCCACATAACCCGTGGCGCGTTCAATCTCCTTACAAATCGCCGCCTTCACCTCGTGGCTGTCCAGAATTCTTGGGAGCCAGATCCATCTGACCGAGACAAGCAGGCTCAAAAGGAGAAAAATTGCAAGAGTGAAGATTAGAAATTTTTTTGGTTTTCCTGTTAAGCTCAAGCCTTCCTCCAAGGCCCGGCTGAGCGCGAGCCTTTTTTGGAAACACTCTTTAGTATAAGCCCAAGCCGAATTAGGCACAAACAGTCTCAAGTGCATTTAGCTTCATCAAAACCCCGGGGCCCCTGTGATAAAATGGAAAGAGCATTGTATCCATGATCAAGAGTCGGAAGCCCTGGGAGCCGGAGTCCTAATCTCATGCGTTTGCCAGGGTATTTGGGGCTGAACCCAACTTGGTTGATCCACTGAGAGTCCCAAGGCGTCATTTCATCTGAACAAGCAGCATAGGCTTTGCCTGGAGGGCGCATATGAGGACGCACTATTCTCCCTGGGAGGAAGAGGTCCGGGAATTGGGCAAGATTATTTTCCTCAAGATGGGCGAGGAAAAACCTTCTCTTTTCAGAAGGGACTACTGGATCGGCAGAATGCTTGAGTGGTGCATGGAGCATCCTTCTTTCAAGGTGCAGATGTTTAGACTTGTGGATGTGCTTCCTGCGCTTCGCTCCTCCAGACAAGTGGGACAGCATCTCAAGGAATACCTCATTCAACCGGGGGTGGAGCTTCCCCCCATGCTCCAGTGGCTTGTGACCTCACTGGCCTCCAATCCTGTGACAGCACCTTTGGCTGCCCAGCAGACACGCAGGAACGTGGAAGAAATAGCAAAGCGCTTCATTGTGGGGAGCACCCCCTCAGAAGCCTTGGATTTGCTTCGCCATGGCTGGAACCGTGGCATAGCCTTCACATTGGACCTTCTTGGCGAGGTAGCGGTGAGTGAACAGGAAGCCCTGCAGTATCAGGGTCGGTATCTGGAGCTCTTCCAGGTTCTAGGCCCCCGGATAGGAAAGTGGCCCGCCACTGATATTGAAAGGGAAAGGCATTTCCCCAGATTGAGTGTCTCGCTGAAATTGTCCTCACTTTTCTCCCAGATGGATCCTGCTGATTTTGGCGGCTCGGTCTCGGCACTGAAGGAGAGGCTAAGACCTATTTTCAGGCAAGCTCGTGAACATGGAGGCTTTGTGAACATTGACATGGAGCAATTCGCCTTTTTGGAGCTTACCCTGGCCACTTTCAAGAGTCTTCTGGAAGAGGAGGAATTCCGTGGAGCTCCGGCAGCCGGAATAGTCATTCAGACTTATCTTAGGGATTACAAGGAGCATTTGCAGGAGCTAATCCAGTGGGCCCGGGAGAGATCCAGACCAATAACAATCCGCTTGGTCAAGGGGGCGTACTGGGACTACGAGCAGGTGGTGGCCAGATGGAACGGCTGGCCTGTACCGGTTTTCCTCCAAAAAGGGGAGACAGATGGGGCCTTCGAAGAGGCCACCCGAATCTGCCTGGCAGCATATCCTTTGGTTAAGACCGCCATTGCAACCCACAATGTGAGATCCATAGCCCATGGAATAGTTGCTGCAAGACATCTGGGGTTACAGGAGCATGCTGTTGAAATACAGATGCTTTACGGAATGGCTGAGCCGGTCAAGAAAGCCATTCTGGAACTGGGGTTGCCCCTTTGTGAATACTGCCCCATAGGAGAGCTGTTGCCCGGCATGGCATATCTTGTCCGGCGGCTTCTGGAGAACACCTCCAACGAATCCTTTCTAAGGAAAAGCTTTGCAGAGGGAGTGCCTCAGGAGGAACTCCTCTCGGCACCAAAGAGCTTGGAGGAGCCCTCCCCTCAAGCCGCTTCTAAGTCTGCTTGGCCGGGATCTTACGGGCTGGAACCTCCAAGGGATTTCGGGAAAGCCTTCTTCAGGGAGAACTTTGAAAAGGCGATTCTGAGTGCAGGACAAAAGTTGGGGGAAACCCATCCCCTCTGGGTTGACGGGAAGAAACTCACAACCTCTAGGGAGCTTCTCTCGGTGAATCCAGCCCGACCTTCTGAGGTGGTGGGTCGCACCTTTCTGGCCAACCGGGAGGAAGCGGAAAAAGCCGTGACATCAGCTTACAAGGCTTTCGAGCATTGGAGGGAAACCCCTGTCCAAGAGCGGGCCAGATTGGTGATGAGGGTGGGCGAAATCTTGCGTTCCAGAAGGGATAAGTTGGCAGCCCTTCAGGTGTATGAAGTCTCCAAGACCTGGAGGGAAGCCGATGCGGATGTGTGCGAGGCCATAGATTTCTGTGAGTATTACGCCAGGGAGATGCTCAGGTTGGCCACCCCCCGGAGAATGGATCCCATGCCCGGCGAGATGAACGATTATTTCTACGAACCAAGGGGAGTGGCCTTGATTATTGCACCCTGGAATTTCCCTTTGGCCATATCAACAGGTATGAGCATGGCAGCCCTCGTTGCGGGCAATCCGGTCATTTACAAGCCCTCCAGCCTTTCTCCCGTAACAGGGGCAGCTCTGGCAGAGGCGGTTCGGGAGGCCGGTTTTCCCAAAGGGGTTTTCCACTTTCTCCCCTGCACTGGGGGCGAGACAGCCGCCTGGCTGGTGGAACACCCCAAAGTGGCCCTCATTGCGTTCACAGGCTCAAAAGAGGTGGGGCTGGAAATAGTTCAAAGAGCCGCGACTGTAAAACCTGAGCAAGAAATGCTCAAGCGAGCTGTGGTGGAGATGGGCGGCAAGAACGCCATCATAGTGGATGCAGACGCCGACCTGGATGCTGCAGTCCTGGGAGTGGTGCAGTCTGCCTTCGGGTTTCAGGGCCAGAAGTGCTCCGCCTGTTCCCGTGTAATAGTCCTTCAGGAGCAGTACGAGCGGTTCGTGCAGAGGCTGGTGGAGGCGACAAGGAGCATCAAGGTGGGAGATCCCCTGCACCCCTCGGTTGGGATGGGCGCAGTCATAGATTTACAAGCCATGAAACGCATTTTGGATTACATTGAATTGGGCAGGAAGGAAGGGGAACTGCTTTTTCAGGGGGATGCACCCCAAGAGGGTTATTTCGTGGGACCCATTATTTTTGCCCGAATCCCTCCCCAACACAAGCTGGCCCAGGAGGAGATCTTCGGGCCCGTGCTTTGTGTGATGGAGGCCGAAGACCTGGAGCAGGCTTTGGAGGTAGCAAATGGAACCCCTTATGCCCTGACTGGTGGTTTTTACTCTAGAAGTCCAGGCAACATAGAGAAGGTAAAACAGAATTTCAGGGTGGGGAACTTGTACATAAACAGGAAGATCACAGGGGCGATTGTGGGCCGTCAACCCTTTGGGGGATTCAAGATGTCCGGAATAGGCTCCAAAGCAGGAGGTCCCGATTATCTCCTACAGTTCATGGAGCCTCGAACAATCACTGAGAACACCTTGAGAAGAGGTTTTGTCCCTGAATTGGAAACTGGCCCGAGCTGCACAACAGCTTTGGCTTGAGGTTTTTTGGGAGAGCTCGTGCTATGGGAAAGACTCTGCCGTGTGAAGGCCTCAAGAAGGGCGGGTTCGCCAACGCCTGTGCATCCAGACCCATTGACCCGGGTGCTCCCTTATGAACTCCTCCAATCTCTTGGTGTAAAGGGAAACGAGCCGTCTTACCTCCTCTTGTCTTGGAGCTTTAGGGTTTGCGTAAAGCGGGGGATCCACTGTAATTCGATGTCGCCCGGCCTTCCGGATGTCCCTGGCAAGCAACAAGGGGGCTCCGCTTGCTAGGGCCAGCAAGGCCGGGCCCACAGGAGTATATGCAGGACGGCCGAAGAACTCCACAAAGATGCCTCCGACCCGTCTCACATCCTGATCTGGGAGGATGCCCAGGAACTCATTGCGCTCCAAGCACCTAAGCATCAGCCGCATGGACTGATCACGATAAAGGGTGTTTACGCCCATGGCCTGCCGCATGGAGACAAGTTGCCTGCCCAGCTCCTCCACGTAGATGCGCCGTGCCACAACATTCATGGGGAAACCTTTTAGGGCCACATATGCTGCACAAAGCTCCCAGTTGCCCAAGTGACCCGTAACAAATATGGCTCCCTTTCCTTTTGCCCTAGCTTGCTCAACATGTTCCCAGCCTTGAATCTCAACCAGCCCCAAGATCTCATGCTTTTGCATGCGCTGCATGTTTAGGCACTCCATGCCGCTTAGGGCCAAGGATTGGAAGCACTCCAGCGCCATCTTGCGAATCGCAGAAGGCTCATACTTTTCCCCCAAAGCCAGGTTAAGCTGCCGCATGGCCCGGTTTCTTTCTTTGGGAAGAACTTGGAAAGCCAAAAAGCCAAGCAAGCGGCCCCAACGCTCATAGCCGCTCCTTCCCAATGAGGCCACACAAAGCTTGGCCAGTTCCACTCCCAGGGGGTAAAGAGACCTGCGAAAGAGCTTGAAGCGTTTCTTAGTCCATCTGCCAAGCTCCGATTTTTTCCCAACCGGTCGGATCACTGGAGCTCCTTGAGAAACAGTTGGTGATATTCCTCTTCTTTCAAGTGAGCACGCATCAATCCGGTGAGAAGGTGCACTGTGCGATCTATCTCCTCTTGGGTGAGCCTAGGGCATATGGCCTCCAAGAGGCGGTCGTCGGAGAACTTCTGGAGAAAAACCTTGAAAGAGGCCTCGTCCAGCTCCCTTGAGAGCCCGAAAGCCACCTCCCCTTTATACTTTTCCACGAACTGGTGGGAATGCTTGCCCATGGTATGCTCCTTTTCCGACTTATCTTGCACTGCATAAGGGGCGGCAAGTAACATATCGTACATGCTTATCGCTGCCAATCAGGTCACCAAATTCTACGGCAAGCAGGATCTTATCCGCCGGGCCAACCTTCACATCAACAGGGGTGAGAAAGTAGGGCTGGTGGGTCCCAACGGCTCGGGCAAGAGCACTCTGCTTAGAATTCTGCTGGGTGAATTAGAACCCGATGAAGGGGAAATCCATGTGGCCCGCCATGTCCGCATTGGTTATCTTCCCCAAGATCTGCTCTCCTTTAGGGGGAAGACGGTCATGGAGCAGGTTCTGGATGTGGCCGAAGAGATCCGGTGGGTGGAAAAGCAGATGAGAGCCCTCCAAAAAGAGATGGACTCCGGTTCTGGAACTGACCGGGAGGAGATGGCCCTCAGACTCTCCCAACTCATGGATCGCTTCCAGCACCTAGGAGGATACGACTTGCAGCCCAGGGCGGAGAAGATCCTCATAGGCCTGGGCTTTGAGCAGCAGGACTTCTCACGGCCCACAGAAACCCTAAGCGGCGGCTGGATGATGAGATTGGCGCTGGCCAGGGTGCTTTTGAGCGATCCGGACCTGTTGCTTTTGGACGAGCCCACCAATCACCTGGACCTGGAGGCCTTGAGGTGGCTGGAGGACTTCCTGGTGCAGATGCAAGCGGCTTTACTGATCATCTCTCATGATAGGACCCTTCTGAACAAAGTGGTAAGCCGGATCTTGGAACTTGAAGGAGGAGAGCTGGTCTCCTATTCGGGGAACTTTGATTTTTACAGAAAGGAGAAACAGCGGCGTCTGGAACAGAGGTGGGCTGCTTATAGGGCGCAGCAAGAGCAATTGAGGCAAGTTCAACGCTTCATAGAGCGGAACCGGGCCAGAAAAGATAGAGCTAAACAGGTCCAGAGCCGTATAAGGTCCATTGAGAGGTTGGAACTTGTGGAACCACCTCGAAAAACAGAAGAAATGAAATTCAGATTCCCTCCAGCGCCGCCTTCGGGAAGAATAGTAGCCGAGCTGGAGAAGATCTCATTCAGATTCAACGAAAGAGCTGTCTTCAACCAAGCCTCCTTAGTTCTGGAAAGAGGCGTCAAGCTGGCGGTTGTAGGTCCCAACGGCTCTGGTAAGAGCACTCTTCTTAAGCTCTTGGCTGGTGAACTCTCCCCCCAAGAAGGAATTCGCAGGACCGGCCACGGGGTTAGGATAGCGCATTTTTCCCAACTCCACATGGATAAGCTCCATCCCGAAAAGACGGTCTTGGAAGAACTGCTGGATACCAGTTCCCATCCCCACCAGGGAGAGCTCAGGGATCTTTTGGGCGCCTTTCATTTCCGTGGAGATGCGGTGTTCAAGAGGGTATCGGTTCTAAGCGGCGGAGAAAGAAGCCGCCTGCTTCTGTGCAAGATTCTCTTGGCTGAAGCTAATATGCTTCTTTTGGACGAACCCACAAATCACCTGGACATCTCCTCCAGAGAGGTTTTGGAGAGAGCCTTGGTTGAGTTCAAAGGGGCACTGTGCTTGGTGACCCATGACAGGGAGCTGATGAATAGAGTCACTCATCAGACTCTCCTAATGCGCCCCCAAGGCTGGGAGGTTTTCCACGGCAGCTACCAGGCCTACCTTAGTTCTTGGGCTGGAAGAAATGTTGGGCCTCCCCCGGCCCAAGCCAACCCTTTGCAAGGCAAATCGGTCCGTAGAGAAAAAGAGCAAAAACGCCTTGAGGCAGAATGGAGAAACAAGTTTTACAGGCTCAAGGAACCCATTGAAAGCGAAATAAGAAGTCTTGAAAAACAGGTGGAAGTTGCCTCACAGAGGCTTGACGAGATCCAGAGGGAAATGGGTGATGTGGAGCTCTATCGTTTTGCCGAGAGGGCCAAGGCCATACAACAGGAATTCGAGACCCTGAGGGCCCAGGTCAGAAACTGGACACAGAGGTGGGAAGAGTTGCAAGCCCAGTTGGAAGAGATAGAAGAGCAGATGGCAAGGGAGCGCCCTTCGGCAGCCCAACACTCTTAAAGCTTGAACCACGAACTGGAAAAGAGAAGCCCCCGACTGGGTGCGGGGGCCAAGGTAAAGGAGGTTTGGGGAGATTGCTTCCCCAATTATTTAGACACCCCTGGGAGTTTTTTGTTCCAGAAAATCTTGGAACCGGTGCCTATTTCTTCCCCAAACAAAAACCCCCGCTGGGTACGGGGGCCAAAGTGGAGGAGGTTTAGGGAGTTGTTTCCTAAACTATAAGACACCACCAACTAGAAAAGGTTCCAGGTTTTAAAAAAAATTTTTTGCCTCCATCTTTCTCCCATTTCCCTTGGGGGGTGACGGCCCACCCACCAATGAATTATTCTATCTAAATGGCCTTGCCCCTCCCCTTTGGCCGAAACGAGCCTTTTACAGGTCATGGGAGTTGGGAGGCGAAACTCCCATGGACCAGCTCATGGTCTGTGATGGCCGGGGCCTTGGGGGCTTGTGCTTTGAGGTATAGAGAAACCAATCACATTTGGCTTGCGGGGAAAGCCCGCCTTTAGCTTTTAATCCCAGCCTAAGGAGAGCGTTTTTTTTCATGTGGCCTTTTTCCAGAACAGACCTTGTGTTACTTCATCCCCCTAGTGTCTATGATTTCAGAGACCATCCCATCATGTTCGGCCCTATAAGCGACGTTATCCCCTCTACGGCCATTTTCGAGATGTATCCCGTTGGATTCACGGCCATGGCCGAGTACTTGGGCCGCAGCGGTTTTAGGGTCAGGATCATCAATTTGGGTCTTCGGATGCTCAAGAGCCCAAACTATAACCCGGAGGCCGTGATCAAGGCTCTGAAGCCTTTGGCCTTTGGCATAGATCTTCACTGGCTCCCCCACGTGCAGGGAAGCCTCAAGGTGGCTTCCCTATGTAAAAAGCATCATCCGGGGATACCGGTCATAATGGGAGGGTTCTCTTCCTCTTACTTTTTTATGGAACTTCTTCAAAGGCCCGAGGTTGACTATGTGCTAAGGGGGGATTCCACCGAAGAGCCTCTACGCATGCTTATGGAGGCTATTTCCACAGGACGTACCAAAGACCTCTCCCATGTTCCCAACCTGGCCTGGAAGACTCGGCACAGTGAAATAGTGGAAAATCCCATTTCCCACCTGCCCCAGGTACTGGACCATTATGTAGACAACTATGGATCCATGATGAGATCCGCCATACGTTACCTAGACATCAAGAGTATGCTTCCCATACACGACTGGTGGTCCTATCCCATCACAGCGGTCATGACATGCAGGGGATGCGTCCATTCCTGTTCTTTTTGCGGGGGAAGCCGCTATGGTCTTAGGATCTTCGGCCAGAGAAGTGAGCCTGCTTTCCGTCCTCCTGACTTAGTAGTCCAGGACATACGTAAGATATCAGGGTTTACCTCAGCGCCTATCTTCGTGGTGGGGGACCTGCGTCAGGCAGGAGAGGATTATGCCCGACAGGTCTTGGAGGGGTTGGAACCTCTAAGAGTCCCCAACCAGGTGGTGATCGAGCTTTTCGGCAAAGCCCCTCTGTCCTACTTTAAGAAATTGGCCCAGGCTGTAGCAAACTTCAATCTGGAGATGTCCCCGGAAAGTCACGAGCTTGAGGTGCGGGCAGCCAGCGGCAAGCATTACACCAATCAGGAGCTGGAAGAAACAATTCAAGCAGCCCTGGATGCAGGTTGCCGCAAGTTTGATCTTTTCTTCATGATCGGTCTGCCGAAACAGACCTTTGAATCTGTGCTGGCCACAGTGGATTACTGCGAAGCATTGCTCAAACGATTCGGGCCTAGGCTTGTGCCTTTCATCTCTCCTCTTGCACCTTTCATAGATCCCGCAAGCCCGATATTCGAAGAGCCGGAACGATTCGGGTACAAGTTGTTTTTCAAGACATTGGAGGAGTTTGAAAAGGCCCTTCTTCAACCCAGCTGGAAATATGCCCTCTCTTACGAGACCAAATGGATGTCCAGAGACCAGATAGTGGAGGCCACTTACGAGGCGGCTCTAAGGCTCAACCGCATCAAAGCCCGCTTTGGTCTTCTTGACCCTGCCACCTCGCACAAGGTGGAGGAACGCATCTTGCTGGCCCGCAGGCTCATCAAGCAGATAGACGAGTGCCTCTTGCTCCCAGAGGCTCAGAGAAGAAAGGCTTTGGAGGGAATGAAGCAGGAGATACAAAAGGCAAATTCCGACACTCTTTGCGAGGCAAGGGAAATCCAGTGGCCCTCGCCAAAGAACTTCCACTTCATGGGCATAGCCAAGAACCTGCTTCGAAGGTCCGGCAAAAGAACGTGAAACAGCTGGATCCGGGGAACCCCCCAAGAGGCATCTCAGCCCCCTGCTATGGGTGGAAATATGCTCACCCTGTCGTCTTCCTGGAGGAGCTGTTCCTTGGGGGCGTGAACACCGTTTACCAAAACTATCTTGGGGTCGCTGGGGGGTATACCAAGTTTCTCAATGAGATCTTGGAGAGTGAATCCCTCAGGCACATCCATTTGCACCCCGGGTTGTCCCTGGGTCGGTAGGTATTCTCTGAGATGCCCAAAGAGCCTAAGCTCCACCTTAGGCATCAGATGCCCCCTTTTTCTCCCCTCTGGAAGCCTCTCTGGCCAAAACCCGCTCTTTTCTAAAGGAAAGCGACACAAAAGTGTTGAAAGAAAGCTCAGGCGGGAATATGGCCACCCGATCTCCGGGTCTTAGAACCGTCTCAGGGGTGGATCCCTTCCCATTGACCAATATCATCTTGGCCCGGTTCTGGGCCAAACCAAGCCTTTCCAAAAGTCCGGTCACACTGAGGGGGCCCTTTACCTCCAGCATCAGCTCCCCTTGCGCAACACCCAGCTCTTCCCGCAGGTGCCCTCCCACCAAGAGCCTTATGCTCCAGGAGCTATCTTGCTTCATAGAAGCCCCTTACAGTATCCACCGTCTATAGCGATAGAGGCCCCTGTTATGTAGCTTGCCCTTTCAGAGGCCAAAAAGGCCACCAGGTCTGCCAGTTCCTCTGGTTTTCCCAATCTTCCCATGGGAATCTGAGCCTCCCATCCTCGCATGATCTCGGATGCAGTGGTCCCCTTGCTGGCAGCCAGAGACTTGGCCAGCTCCTCCACACGTCCTGTCAGCATGAAGCCAGTGCAAACACAGTTCACCAGTATCCCTTCGGCTGCAAACTCGTTGGAAAGGCTCTTGGCCCATCCATGCACCCCCGCTCTAATGGAGTTGGACAGGATAAGCCCCTCTATGGGCTGCTTTACTGCTGCCGAGGTGAGATTGATGATGCGTCCCCAGCCTTGTTTTCGCATGTATGGAAGAACCAGCCGGGTAAGTCTTATGGCGCTCATGAGATTGAGCTGGAAGGCATTCTCCCAGCTATCCTCTTTCAGATCCAGGAACCTGGCCGAAGGCGGGCCCCCGGCATTGTTCACAAGGATATGGACGCTTTGGAACCTCTCTACGGCCTCTTCCACAAAGGCCTTTACATCTTGGGGATTGGAGAGGTCTGTGGCTTTCCACCAAAGCTGGGCTCCTGTCTCCTGAGAGATGGCAAGGGCCGTTTTTTCCAAGAGCTCTGCGTTTCTGGCACATATGCCCACCTTTGCTCCTTCACGGGCCAAGCTGCGTGCAACTTCCCTACCCAGGCCCTTGCTGGCCCCCGCCACCAGAGCCACTTTGCCTTTCAAACCAAGATCCACCGAAAACCTCCATTGATAGCCTGTCTTTAAGTTTTAAAGAAGGGGGCCGCAGCCCCCTGCTCGTGGAGCCTCTCAACTGGAACCTCAAAAATTGAAAAGCTGATCCAACTCCTTTGCCGAAACGTCAAACACGACGTTATGGGGAGGCAAAGGCTCCTTCTGGAAGAACTCCGGCAGGCGATCCTGCAATGCCGTGAACCCTGCGGCCAGATTGAATGAGCGCTCCTTCCTCAGCACTCCTTTTCCGTACTCCAGAAGGTCCTCCATGCCAAAGCTCCATCCGTACTGGGCGCCCACCATTTTGGGAAGCGCCTCCATTCCAGAGGGTATATCCATTATGGCGAAAGCCACAAACACACACAGGCCCAAAGAATCTATGGCTGCAGTGGCGATCTGCAGGTTCCGGGAGAGATCCACCTGCCCTTCAGGCTTCAGCGGATCCACAAACCCGCCCACCTTCATTATGTTTGTAGCCACTGCGTAACCTGCTGTGTGATCCGCCCCCATGGGGCTTGTGGCGTAGGTCACCCCGATCCCCTTGATAGCCCTGGGGTCATAGGCTGGGAGCCCCTGGCGTTTTACCACAGGCACATGAGACACCCCGAAGGCCTGCCCCACCACCGCAGCACCACTTCCTATTATGCGTCCCAGGGCAGTACCTTTTCCCACCTCCTGGAGAAGCTCTATGGCTCCCTGGGCGTCCCCGAACCTCTTCACCCCAGCATACATGGCCACCCCGATGGCGCAGCCCATCTCGATGGTGTCCAGGCCGTACTCGTCGCAAAGCCTGTCTATCTGGGCTATGGCGTCCAAATCGTCTATCCCGCAGTTGGCCCCGTTGGCCCAGATGGTCTCGTACTCAAAGCCAGAGGTAAGGTATTTGCCCTCCTTATCGTTGTACACGTTGGAGCATTGGATTATGCAAGTCGAGCAGGCAGAGTGAGTGGTGTTGCCCCCCCTGGCCTTTATGACATCGTGCATGGTCTCCCCGCTGATCTTATGGGTCCCCTCGAACCTGCCCTCTGTAAAGTTCCTGGTGGGGTAGGCCCCAGCTTCATTTATTACATTTGCCAGGATGTTAGTCCCGTATACCGCAAGTCCCCCTCCAGGCTTGGTCACCGGGTGCTCCCTGAGGGCGTCCCTGAAGGCGGCAGCCGCGGCCTTAAAGGCCTCCTGGTCCGCGTAGGAGACCCCTGGGGCTTCGGTGTCATCCACCACAATGGCTTTGAGCCCTTTGGAGCCCATTACCGCCCCCATGCCTCCCCGCCCTGCATGCCGCGCAGGCTTCCCTTGGGTGCTGGTCACAGCCACCGAGGCGGCCGAAAGCTTCATCTCGCCTGCGGGCCCAATGGAGACTATGCCCACTTTCTCCCCGTATTTGGCCTGAAGTTTTTCGCAAAGAGCATAATTGCTGAGCCCAGCTAGGTCATCCCCCTCCAGCAGCTTTCCCCCCTCCTTGTTCACCAAGAGGTAATACCACTTACCGCTTTTGGGAAGGCCCTCTACCACTATCCCGGCAATCCCCAGCCTGCCCAACTTCACAGCCACGTTCCCCCCCACGTTACTCTCTTTGATACCTCCCGTGAGCGGACTTTTCCCACCCACTGAAAGCCTCCCCGAGTTGGGACAGGTGCTCCCTGCCAGGAGACCGGGTGCCACCACCAGCTTGTTGGCCGCCCCAAGGGGATGGCACAATGGGTCCACCTCTTTGGCCACGATGGAGGAGGTCAAGGCTCGCCCCCCCAGCCGAGCCTCTTCTCCCGAGAGATCCTCCATCCGCACCGCTCCGGCCGACATGTCCACCCTCATCAGCTTTCTCATGGCAACCCTCCTGTTTGTGGGATGAGAAAAAACGGGTGCAAGCGGGCCAATGAATGAAATCAGCTCCGCCAAAGCTTCTGGCACAAGAATAGAGACAGCTCAATTCAAAAGTCAAGCCGGTTGGGATGTAAATTGAGCACTGCTTTGGCTTAACAAGTTATTTTATGCTAAAAAAAACATAATCTCTTCTTTTCATGCTTGGTATCTTCAAGGCAAAGGATAGAATTATTGCAAAACTTATGGGCTTACCTTTCTTTGTGGATGATTTACTTAACGATTAATCCATTAACCCACTTGGCGCAGAAGGTAGAGCCTACCAGGATGATTGAGGATGAGTGAATAATGGGGGCTATCCTGAGGTCTTCACAGCCATGAGGGAGGACCCATTTAACCCGCATTATTCAGAATCAGTGGATAATGCGGGCTATCTTAATGACATGTTTGGAAAAACCGGTCCATACTCAAAGCAGCCTGATTTTCGGTTTAATGGTTTATCTTGCTTTGAGTCGGAAGATGTCTAACTGTACCTGGGGCTTGAGCCCCCAAAGTCACCGGCTTTGGAGAATGATCCGGTTTAGGTGTATCAGTGTCGAGCTTGACTCTTATTTTGCCAAACGAAGATCCACAGAGTTGGCGTGAGCAAAGAGGCCTTCCAGCCTGGCCATTCTCAGAGCGTGAGGGCCAAGAAGGTTCATGCCGGCCTGGGAGATACCCACTATGCTCGTCCGCTTCAAGAAATCCTCGACTCCAAGAGGGGATGAGAACCTGGCCGTGCCCCCTGTGGGCAACACGTGGCTCGGACCTGCCAGATAGTCTCCCATGGCCTCCGGGGAGCCTACCCCCAGGAAAACCGCCCCTGCGTTTTTAACCATGAAAAGCCAATCCAGTGGCCTTTCCACCAAAAGCTCCAGATGTTCAGGGGCCACCTCGGCCGCCACCGCAAAAGCCTCTTCCATGTCCCGGCAAACCAATATGGCTCCGTAATTCTCCAGGGAACACCTGGCTATGCTCTCACGCGGGCTCTGTGCAAGTTGGATCTCCAGGCTTGCCTCCACCTCCTCTGCATAATCCCCTGAGGGTGTCACCAGCAAGGCCGAGGCCGATTCATCATGTTCTGCTTGGGAGAGCATGTCCGCAGCCGCCAGCTCTGCCCGTACGGTGCCATCTGCCAGGATAAGCACCTCACTGGGCCCTGCCAGCATGTCTATGTCCACCTCCCCGAAGAGCATCCGCTTTGCCTCTGTAACATACGCATTTCCAGGCCCTACTATCTTATCCACCCTAGGGATCTCTCCTACTCCATATGCCATGGCCCCAACTGCCTGCGGCCCGCCCAGCCTGAAGACCCGATCCACCCCGGCTATTTTGGCGGCTGCCAAAACTGCAGGGCTGGGGCTACTCCAAGCAAGGGGGGAACACATGATCACTTCCTTGACTCCTGCCACCCGGGCAGGAATGGCTGTCATGAGCACCGAGGAAGGGTACTGAGCCTTCCCCCCCGGAACGTAAATACCCACCCTCTCCAGGGGCTGTAACAACTGTCCAAGCAGACAGCCTTGTGAATCCACCGTGAGCCATGATCTAAGCAAACATCGCAGGTGGAATTCCCTGATCCTCTCGGCAGCAATCTGCAGAGCCCTTCTGTCTTCTTCAGGGAGAAGCCCTTGAGCCTTATCCCACTCTTCGGCTTGCACCTCCAGGCTTTCCGCTTGCTCGGGCATTCCATCCAGAAGGCGAGCCCAACTCAGAAGTCTTTCCTTTCCTCCAAGACGCAGGCTCTCCAGGATCTCTTGCACCCTAAGGCTCACCTCCCTATCCCTGGAGCATCCCCTTTCTCGCAAGCTCCTCAAGAAGTTTTCCCAGGAAAGATCCTTGCTACTGATACGCCTCATGTGCTCTCCTCAACAGACTGCTCTGGGCCCGCATTAGACCTGCGACCCGGTATCTGGATGGAGTATTTCCTTATCTTGTAATGGAGCACTCTTCTTGAGACCCCCAAGAGTTTTGCTGCGTCTTTTTGAATCCAATTAGCCCGTTCCAGCGCTTCCATGATCAGCTTCCTCTCGCCTCCCTCCAGGGAGAGAGGGGGCTTTTTTGTGACTTCAGGAAGCCCCGCACTGCCCTGGATCACTCCCGCTGCTGAAAGGTCCTTAACAGTCAAAAGCCCTCCTCTGCAAACCACTACACCCGCCTCCAGGGTATTGCGAAGCTCGCGGACATTCCCAGGCCATGGATATGCACGCAACCATTCCATAGTCTCCTTGGGAATGGAAACCCTGGTCTTGCCGTGCTTTTGGCAGAATCGCTCCACAAAACGCTCGGCCAACTCCGGGATGTCCTCGGGCCTATCCCTCAGGGGGGGCACCCTGAGAATGACCACCCTGAGACGATAGTACAGATCTTCCCTGAAGCGTCCTTCCTCAACCTCTCGGGCCAGATCCACGTTGGTGGCTGCAATCACCCTGCAGTCCACCGAAATCTCTTTTATGTCTCCTATCCTGCGAATCTTTCTCTCTTCCAGGAAACGCAAGAGCCGCACCTGCATCTCTTGGGAGATGTTGCCGATTTCATCCAAAAACAAAGTCCCGCCGTGGGCGGCTTCTATCAGTCCCTTTCTATCCCTGATGGCATGGGTGAAGGAGCCGCGAACATGCCCGAACAACTCGCTTTCTAGTAGACTGGCCGGGGTGGAACCGCAGTCCACCACCACAAAGGGGCCCTGCGATCTGGGGCTTTGTTTATGGATGAACTTGGCCACAAGTTCCTTGCCCACGCCGCTTTCCCCTAGGATGAGAAGGCTGACATCTGTACGACTCACCCTCTCCATCAAGGACCAAAGCTCCCTCATGGCAGCACTACTGCCGATCCAAAACTCCTCCGGCCCCTCTGAAGAACTCGGAGTCTTGGAGTGATCACCCAGCACTGAATCTATGGTCCTGAGAAGTTGTCTGCCGTCAAAGGGCTTGGTTAGATACTCAACAGCCCCTGCCTTTATGGCTCTGACCGCATCAGGGATGGTTCCATATGCGGTCAAAAGAATCACCGGGAGATCCGGGCAGACCTGCCTTAGCGCCTCCAGGAGTTCCATGCCCCCCATTCCGGGCATTCGCACATCGGTTATGACAAGATCCACTTTCCTTCGCTTGAGTAGCTCAAGAGCCGAAGAGGCCGAAGAGCTCTGCAAGGTCTCATGCCCTGCAGCACCCAGGCGAGCCTCAAGCACTTCCAGTATATGCGGATCATCGTCCACAAGCAGAATAACGCTGCCCATGTTCAGAATTCTCTCCGGCTTTCTGAGCTTGGATTACTCTTTCTTACCGCCCGTTCTGTGGGCTATGCCCCTCAAACTTACAAATCCTAGGAGCTTCAAATACTGTTGAGCTTTGCTTGGGTGCCAATACGGCCCCTTCGTGCCTTGGGAGAGCCGCCCAACAAGGGGCTTTCCCTATCCTTGCATTTGAGTTGAGGGCTAAGGGCCAGCAGCACCCTTTTTCTTTTTCTCGATGTCACGATGTATGTTCTCCAAGGCCTCTATCTGCTCCCGTAGCCTCTCTATCTCTTCGTCGCGCAACCTTATCTCCTCTTCCTTCTGACGTATTTCCTCTTCCTTTGAGGAGGCCTGCTTGCCTGATGAGGCGGGAGGTGGGGAGGGCCTCCTGCTTTTTATCTCCCCGGATGGAGCCCAACTCACAAGTTTTCTCAAGATCTGGGTGAGCATCCTAGGGTCTTCATTTCCAAACTCCCCGCTTACCCGCTCCTGCCACTTGTCCCACAAGGCCAAAGCCTCCTGAAAAGAGTTCTTGTCCGCAGCCATTGCCAAACGACTGCATGCCAGCCCGTACAAGGCCTTTCTCTTTCCCTCTTCAGATGAGAGACTTTCGCTCAAAAAGCTAAAGATCTCAGCGGCCCTGGACAGATCCCCCTGCTGGAAAGCAATGGCCCCTGTCTCCAAAGAGGGAATTGTAGCGGCTGACTTGCGGCTTTCCTCCACCACACTTTTTACTGTGCGGACCTCGGAGGTTTCCAAAGTCTCCGAGACAAACACGCAGCTTGTCCAAGAAAACAGTGCGCTGAAAAGAACCCCGCACAACCATACCCACTTGATCAATCCTCTTGGCTCTCTGTGGATCATCCCCCCTCACCTTGCCCGCGGGACCGTAAAATAAAAACAACTGCCTTCTCCTGGCCTGCTATTAAGGCCCATGCTTCCGCCGTGGGCCTCCACTATGTGTCTGGAGATACTGAGCCCCAATCCCATACCCTCCTGAACCCCCGGGCCGTCGGCGATGCGGTAATACTTCTGAAAAACCATGGACTGCTCCTCCTCAGGAATGCCTGGGCCCTTGTCCTCCACACTGAAATGAACCCAGCGACCCTCCCCATCCATCTGGGCCTTGATCAAGACCTCCTGGCCTGCCGGGGAAAATTTAACGGCATTGGCCAACAGATTCAGTATCACCTGTTGAAGCTGTGCCTCGTCGGCCAGAACCGGAGGCAGTCCCGGAGTCACAACCGCTCTTATCTTCACACCGGCAGGCTCTGCCAAAGGTTGTGCTCTCCTAAGACAGCCCCCTATGAGGCGAGCCACATCCACCGGCCTCTGTTTCAGTTCCACTTTTCCGGCTTCCATGCGCGAGACGCGCATGAGCTGTGTCAGGAGTTCCGTAACCCTGCCCATTTCCTCTCTGGCGATGCGTAACAAACGCTTTTGCCTCTCATTTATGGAACCGGCCACTTCTTCTTCCACCAAATTCACCGACTCGGCTATGGAGGTCAAAGGGGTCCTTATCTCATGGCTTAGCATTGCAATAAAATCAGAGCGCATCCTCTCTTCTTGCCTGAGTCGGTCAGCCATTTCATTGAATGCACGAGCCACTTCCCCTAGTTCATCCCTTGAACTGACCTCAAGGGACTCAATGGGCCCGGTATGCAGAACCGAGCGTATACCCCTTTTCAAGGCCTCCAAAGGGCGACTCACCGAGTAGGTAAGAAGGATCAGTCCCACCAGCCCCGCCGCAGCAGAACCCACCACTCCAATGAGCCCCCACCTTTGGGCAGCCATGTTGGAGGCCTGCAGCTGCCGCAACTCCAGCTCCATTTTCAGCTGGTTCTCTGTCCTGGCCTCCGTGATCTTGCTCATCAGAGCCCCTGCCAGCTCTTCCGAAAGCCAGCTTTTCCCATTGCCAGGGCTTTCCTGGAAGGCTGCCACTCCAAGGGATACTCTGTTGAAATCACCCCTTAGGAAATCCCCATAACTTTTCTCACCCAACTCAGCCTGAATTGATTCCAATTCTTCCAAGGCCTTCAGAAAAGAATGCTTGGAGTCCTCAAAGAGTCGCGCGTACTCCTGCTTTTTCAGGAGCCTGTATTTCTTCTCATTCTCCTCCATGGAAAGCAGGTTCTCCAGAAGCCTACCACAGAGGGAGTGAACCCGATATCTGGCATTAACTATCCGGTCAGTGGCCTTTCCTGCCCTGTGAAGCTGAAAAAAAAGCACTCCCACCGTTACATAAAAAACGGTCAGCAGGATCAAGTACCATAGCAGGAACCTGCCGCGGATGCTCATGGAAGGATCCGCTGTCTCCTCTTGGGGTCAGAATTAACCCCCATTGTTGCCCTAAAGGGATAAGCGCGGGGGCTGCACCCCCACCACCCGCCAAATTTGGCCACATTCGGGCTCAGCCGCAGGTGGGACTTGGAACGCAAGCTCAGAGTGTCTTGGACCATGAGTCACGGAATCCCATTATATCAATAAGTTAGCCTGCATTGGGCATTGTCCCTGGAAATTGCAGTTTGGCTGCTTTTCAACCTTGAACCCTGCAAATATCAGCACCTAGAGCAGACAGTTTTTGCTCCAAGCGCTCATAACCGCGGTCCAAATGGTAAACCCTTGAGATCTCCGTGGTTCCCTCGGCTGCCAAGCCGGCCAGGATCAAAGACGCGCTTGCCCTCAGGTCAGTAGCCATTACGGGAGCTCCTTTGAGACGAGCCACACCCTTTACCACTGCGTTGGCCCCCTGCAGCTGGATTTGCGCTCCCATCCTGCGCAACTCTGCCACATGCATGAATCGGTCCTCAAATACGGTCTCTGTGATGACACTGGTTCCCCTGGCCAGAGCCAACAAAGCCATGATCTGAGCCTGCATGTCTGTGGGAAATCCAGGATAAGGTCTTGTCTTTACATCCACTGCCTCCGGCCTACCCTTGGCCGAAACCTGCACCAAATCGTTCTTTACCGCAAATTGGACTCCGCTCTCTTTAAGTTTACCCACAACAGCTTCCATGCTGGGAAGAGGGCACTCCCTCAAAAAAACCTCCCCCCTGGTTATGGCTGCGGCCACCATGAAGGTGCCTGCCTCTATTCTATCCGGACCCACTCGGTGATCCATGGGGCCCAGTCCCTCCACTCCCTGAATTAGGATCTGATCAGTACCTGCTCCCTGGATCTTGGCGCCCATGCGGTTTAGGGCCTGAGCCAGTTCCACCACTTCCGGCTCGCACGCGGCATTACGAAGCAAGGTTTCTCCGCGGGCAAGGGAGGCTGCCATCATAAGATTTTCCGTCCCGGTCACAGTTGGAAGATCAAAGCAAAAAGAGGTGCCTTGCAATCCTTTGGTCCTGGAGTACACATAGCCGTTTCTGAGCTCAATTCGGGCCCCTAGGGCTTCCAGCCCCTTGAGGTGTTGGTCTATGGGCCTTGTCCCAATGGCGCAACCTCCTGGCAGAGAAACGATTGCCCTACCGGTGCGGGCCAAAAGGGGCCCCAACACCAACACCGAGGCCCTCATGGTCTTAACCAGCTCATAGGGTGCCTTGCAGCTGCGAATCCTCTCGGCGTTTACCAAAACTTCCTCACCGCGGATCTCCACCTCAGGGCCGAGCTGTTCTATCAAAGACTTGAAGGTGTCAATATCCCGCAGTCTTGGCACATTGGTGAGCCGATGAGGTCCTGGGCTAAGAAGAGTGGCTGCCAACAAGGGAAGTGCCGCGTTTTTTGCTCCGCTTATGCGCACCTCCCCTTGCAATGCTCTTCCCCCTTTTATCAGAATGCGGAACATTCTCCTCAGACCTCTCGGGTGACAGCCCATAGAGCCCGGGACCTACCCCCGAGATCCTGGCGCCATCCCCATTTCCCCCATCTGGAGTCTTTGCCCAAGATCTCATCCAGGAGCTCGGACTGTGCTTCACCAACTTCCATAACCAGCATGCCTCCGGGAACCAGTCTACAGGGAGCCTGCTCAATAATCCTTCGGATCAGTGCCAGCCCGTCATGGCCTCCATCCAAGGCCAAAGCGGGTTCGTAGCAGCGTATTTCAGGCTCCAACTGCTGGATCAAAGCAGTGGGAACATAAGGTGGGTTGGAAATCACCAGCCTAAACCTTCCCTGACCTGGTTCCAGAGCTTCCCACATATCTCCCTCTAGGAATCTGATCCAGCCTTGCACCCCCAGCTCCCGGGCATTCCACCTGGCCACTTCCAAAGCTTCCCTGGAGATGTCGGTTGCCCACCATGACACAGAAGCTCCAAGCTCCCTGGCCAGGGCTATGACAATGGCTCCGGATCCAGTTCCCAGCTCCAAGGCAGAGATGGGCAAGGACTCTTTTCTGACCGCTTCCTTGAGTTCCTCAAGGGCCACCTCCACAAGGGTCTCGGTTTCGGGCCTGGGGATCAATACACTGGGGTTCACCCTTAAGCTCAAGGACCAGAACTCTTTAGCTCCCAGTATGTAAGCCAGAGGCTCCCTCCTTGCTCTTCGCCGAAGCAGCTCCCTGAAGCGGTCCAGCTCTTCCTTTGTCAAGGGTTGATCAAAACGAAGATATAGCTCCACCCGGCTGCAGCCCAGCACACAGGCCATCAGGAGCTCTGTGTCCAGTCTAGGGCTGGAAACCCCTTTTTTGGCCAGATATGCCGAGGCCTCCCTTATCAGCTCCAGGAGGGTCCAGGAAGGCTTCATCCCCCACCGGCCCCCTCCCTGAAAGCTTCCGCCCTTTGGTGGGTTTGAAGAGCCTCTATCAGCTCATCCAAGGCACCATCCAGGATCTCCGGGAGTCGATAAAGGGTAAGGCCTATTCGGTGGTCTGTAACCCTTCCTTGAGGGAAGTTGTAAGTGCGAATCCGCTCACTTCTGTCTCCCGAGCCCACCTGCGTTCGCCTTTGCTCGGAAATCTCTTTTCTTTGTTGCTCTAAGATGCGGTCCAATAGACGGGCTTTTAAAACCCTCAGGGCCTTGGCCCTGTTCTTGTGTTGGGATTTCTCATCCTGACAGGTAACCACCAGGCCTGTGGGTATATGGGTGACTCTTACGGCCGAGTCAGTGGTGTTCACACTCTGGCCCCCTGGTCCTGAGGAGCGAAACACATCTATGCGCAGCTCGGCCGGCTCCAGGTGCACCTCCACATCCTCGGCCTCAGGCAAAATAGCCACGGTCACGGCAGAGGTGTGAATGCGCCCCTGGGACTCGGTAACAGGTACCCTTTGCACTCGATGAACTCCGCTTTCATACTTGAGCCTGCTGTACACGCCCCGGCCTTCCACCAAGGCTATTATTTCCTTGAAACCACCCACTCCGGTGGGATGGCTGTCCACCACGTCTACTTTCCAGCCCCGACGCTCTGCATAGCGGCAGTACATCCTGAAGAGGTCGGCAGCAAATAGGGCAGCCTCCTCACCTCCGGTTCCAGCGCGTATTTCCAGGGAAACGTTCTTTTCGTCATGGGGGTCTTTGGGTACAAGCAAACCCCTGAGCCTGACCTCCAGCTCTTGCTGTTTGTGGGCCAACTGGGCGACCTCATCCTCTGCCAGGGCTCTCATCTCGGGATCTTTCTCTGTGCGAAGAAGAGATCTGGCAGCCTTCAGTTGCTCCACCACCTTGTTGTGGGCCCTGTATGCCTCTACCAAGGGAACCAACTCGGAGAGCTCCTTGGCCAGCTTTTGGAACCGGGATGGATCTTTGGCCACCTCAGGATCCCCGAGCTGCTGCTCAATGGCCCGGTATCTCTGTTCTACAGCAGCCAGTTTCCCCCACATGTTTTAGGATTCCCTTCGGATACAGAATGTGGCTCCCAAGCCCCTGGGGCTGGAGTCCTGCACCATACCCGGAGCTCTCTGTTCGGCCCTTTATTTGCTGCTGTTCAGATAGCCTTTCCCGAACTTCTTGTGAAACCGTTCCACCCGACCAGCAGAATCCACCAACTTTTGTTTCCCAGTAAAAAACGGGTGGCACTTGGAGCAGATCTCCACCCTTATCTCCGACTTGGTGCTTCTTGTCTCTATAACATTCCCACAAGCGCATGTTATGACGGCCTTGTCATACTTTGGATGAATTCCCTTCTTCATGGGTTTCTCCTTTCCAGTCTCCCCAAAAATTCCCAGGACTCTCTCATCCTTCTCCTAAATCACCCTCTGCCCACTTGTCTCAAACTGCTCTTAAAGCTCAAGTTTTCGAGCTCCAAGCTGTTCAGATTGCCCAAATATAAGTTTTGCCCCTGGTTTGTCTCCCTTGGGACTCCCCCATCATCTCTCTTATGAGATAGGCTACAATATGCGGCCCTTTTTTTATCAGGAGCTCATGGAGTCCAAGAATTCCCTGTTTGTTTTTGTTTTCTGTATCTTGTCCAGCAAGAACTCCATGGCATCAACCGGATTCAGGGGAGAAAGCAGCTTTCTCAGTATCCAGATGCGATTTAGGTCCTCCTTTGGAAGAAGCAACTCCTCTTTGCGAGTTCCAGACTTGTTGATATCGATGGATGGGAATATCCTCTTGTCCGCCAAACGCCTGTCCAACTGGATCTCCATGTTCCCGGTGCCCTTGAATTCCTCAAAAATAACTTCGTCCATTCGGCTTCCGGTGTCTATAAGGGCGGTGGCTATGATGGTCAGGCTGCCGCCTTCTTCCACATTGCGTGCAGCCCCAAAAAACCTCTTGGGTCTTTGCAGGGCATTGGCGTCCACACCTCCTGACAAGATCTTTCCGCTGGGCGGGACCACGGTGTTGTGAGCCCTTGCCAATCTGGTTATACTGTCCAGCAATATTACCACGTCTTTTTTGTGCTCCACGAGTCTCTTGGCTTTTTCCAGGACCATATCCGCCACCTGGACATGGCGCTGGGCTGGCTCGTCAAAAGTGGAGCTTATTACTTCGGCATCCACTGAGCGCATCATATCTGTTACCTCTTCAGGCCTTTCATCTATCAAAAGGACTATGAGGATTATCTCCTTGTGATTTTGGGTTATGCTGTTGGCTATGTTCTGAAGCAGAATTGTCTTGCCCGTCCGCGGAGCTGCAACTATCAGTCCTCTTTGCCCTTTTCCGATGGGGCACAGCATGTCCATTATGCGCATTGAAACCTGGTCGTGGCTGGTCTCGAGTTTTATCCGTTCCTGAGGGTACAAAGGAGTCAGGTTGTCGAAAAGAATCTTGTCCCTGGCAACTTCAGGATCTTCGTAATTAACAGCTTCCACCTTGAGCAAAGCAAAGTATCTTTCCGAGTCTTTAGGAGGCCTTATCTGACCTGAGACTGTGTCTCCTGTTCTGAGGTTGAATCTACGGATCTGGGAAGGAGACACATAGATGTCGTCAGGACCCGGCAGATAGCTGTAATCTGAGGAGCGTAGGAATCCGAATCCATCAGGGAGGATCTCCAATACGCCCTCCCCATAAATAAAACCGTTCTTCTCTGTCTGGGCTTGCAAGATAGCAAATATCAATTCCTGCTTGCGCATCCCGCTGGCCCCTTCTACCTGCAGCTTTTTGGCTAGATCCAACAACTCCGAAATCCTTTTCTCCTTTAACTCCACCAGATTCATCTTCGCCCTCTTCAATTCTCGGTTTTGGGTCATGTGCCTGTTTCTTCTCCCTGGTTCCTAAAGGGTCATGGGGGTCCCTTTGTACCCCTACCCTAGGCTTCCCCCCCAGAGGCCCCCTTTTTCACCTTGCAGGGAAGGATTCTATGTTGGGCTCCCGCTCCGACGGCTTTTAACTTCATACCAGGTTCTCCTCCCAGAAAGCTGAAGCTCTCGAGTCCTTCTGCAGAGGCTTCTAAATGGATCTTTGTAGGTGAGCATCTAACCTGAATGGTGCACTCTCTGGGAGACGAATCCTTAAGAGACGAAACTTATCCTACCTTAGGCAGGTTGAATACAAGAACACCTCTAAACTATCGGATAAGTTCCCACCTGTCAAGGAAAAATAGCACTAGCAACCCCTTGTCCGAGCTGCATGGCCGGGTTAATTGCCCCAAAAAAGCCGCTTCGGAGACTTGAACTTATCAAAGAGCAAATTGGGTCTATTTTTTCAACCCCGCCCCCCTGGACCTAATGGTGCACAAGACAAGTGCCCAAACCACCTGATTCTCTCTTCACCTTTCAATCCACCAGCTGAATTAAGTTTAGCTGACGACCGGTCTTGCCTTTGCTGGCACGGTGAGAAAAGAAGACTTTTGAGTTACAGGAAGTGCATGCACTCACCCTTACTATGTTGCCCTGGGATACTCCTGCCTGCAGCAGCTGGTGCACATTAAGGCCTACTAGGTCGAGGGTGTATCTGTTGGCCCTTAAGGGCTTGATGAATTCTTTCCATCGGGCCGTGCTGTTTTTTATGGAACGCACCACTTTGATGTCCACCTCATAGCAACAATCCCCTATGCATGGCCCGAACCCCACCAGGAGATCCTGCGGGTCCACTTGGAAAACCTTCTGAAACTTCGCCACCACGGTCCCAACCACGTTCAGGCAGGTCCCCCTCCAGCCTGCGTGAACTATTCCTATTGCCTGCTCCTTTGGAGCATAAAGAATTATGGGGAGACAATCCGCGGTTAAAACTCCGATAGCCACCCCCCTCTCTTGAGTCAAGATGGCGTCGTAGTCCAGGTGTTGATACTTGCTTCCAGCCCTGATGGGATCCTCATCCAGGATAAGCACTTGGTCCCCGTGAACCTGGTTGGCAAGAAATATTCTCTCGGGATCCAGCTCCAAAGCCTCGGCTAAGATTTTCTTGTTTTGGATAACGTTTTCCCTGGAGTCCCCGCCCTGGGTATCAAAGTTGAGGCTACGGAAGGGCCCTTGGCTCACACCACCCAGCCTTGTGCAAAAAGCATGCTTCAAACGCCCGTTGGAGGCTTGCTTGAAGCGTTCTAATGTGACCACTTTCACCTTGCCGTATGTCTCAAGCCCCATGGTAGTTTCGGAGGATGCTGCAAGCAGGATGTGCTCGGTAGTCTAATGAAGAAAAGCCGACCATGATCTAATCATACAGGGAAAAAATGCTTTTTGTCAATATTAGCGTGTTTTTGACCACTCTCCGATCAATCCCTTTTGCACAAAGTAGTGATTCCCCCCCGGGCAATAAGAGTCCTTCACTTTTCACTTACTCCTTTTTTCTCCAATGCCTCCTCCCACTTCCCCTTTTCCAGACGTCTACGCTCCTCTCCTCTGACCTCCCTTCTTAACAGCTTACCCACTTTTGACTTGGGAAGCATATCCCTGAATTCTATATACTGAGGGACCTTGTAGGGAGCCAGTCTCTCTCTACACCACCTTATGAGTTCGTAGCCGCTTAATCCTTTCACATCACTTTTCAGCACCACCAAAGCCTTTATTCTTTCCCCGACCTTGGCATCCGGAACCCCTATGACACAAGAGGCCACCACTGCAGGATGCTCCTGCAGCACGGCCTCTATCTCGGAGGCCGAGACCCTGTAGCCCTTATGCTTGATCGTGTCCACGGTCCTATCTACAAAATAAAGGTACCCCTCCTGATCCATTGAGACTATATCCCCGGTCCGATACCATAGACGGCCTTCCAGTTCCAGGAAGGCCTCTTGAGTCTCCCTGGGCTTGTTCCAATAGCCTTGCACCATAGGATCCGAATGCACCAAGAGCTCTCCGGGCTTGCCCGATTCCACCTCTTGCAGGGTCTCGGGATCCACTATTTTGACCGACTTGTTTGGAAGCACACGCCCCATGCTATGCGGTGGGGTTTGCTCTCCGGGAAGGCTAAGGCTGACTCCACCCACCGTCTCTGTGGCACCGTATCCTTGATAGATGGGAATGCCAAACCGCTCCTTCCAACGCTGTCCCAACTCCGGTGGAAGTACATCCCCCCCGCTGAAGCAATATCTGAGAGAACTCAAGTCATAGGAGTCCAGTCTGTCATGCTCCAAGATCATTCGGTAAAGGGCCGGCACTCCAAAAAGCGACAGGGCCTTGTGCCGAGCTACCGCGTCCATCATTCCGTCCAGATTCACCCTAGGCAGCAAGATGACGCTTTCCCCCCTCAGACAAATGGGGCCCAACCCGAAAATCTGGCCCAAGATGTGGAATAGGGGGGCCCCCTGCACCACCAGGTTGCTCCCCTTGGGGATTATGGGATCTGCCACCTCCAACTGGACACGGGCCGACTCCAGAAAGAGTTTGTGAGTGATGGGCACTCCTTTGGGAAATCGAGTGGTGCCGCCTGTATACAGGATTTCGGCGTTTTCCTCTCCGGAGATGAAAAATTTTGTGTCAGCTTCTCTTCCAAGTCTCAGAAATCTCCGGAATCCTATCTGATTGTCCCCGCTTAGGACTTTGCCCCTGGGCACCTTGTCAAAGAGCCTTCCCAGGATGCGTTTCCAAAAGGGCAGTAAGTCTGCAAGGTTGGTGTGTATGACTCTTTCAAGTCTGATTTTGGCCGCCGCCTGTGCCACGTAAGAGTAGTTGGTATCCGTACAGAAGATGGCTCGTGCACCGCTGTCTTGCGCCACGTAGAGCAAATCGTGGGTGGTATAGATGGGCGTTACCGGAACCATCACCGCCCCGGCCATTAGGCCTCCCAGCCAAGCCACAACCCACTGGGGAGAGTTGGGCAGGTAGATCATGACTCTTTCACCAGGTGCGATGCCCGCGGCATGGAGTGCCCCAGACAGAGCTTGGGCCAAATTCAATATTTTTTCATAGGAATAGGATGTCCCAAGAAACAAAATCGCCTTCTTCTTGGGATTCCCCAAGGCTTGTTCCTTGAATTTTTCTCCTATGCTGCTTGCGCTTTCAGGCAAAAGGTCTTTTCCCTCAAAGAAATCTTTGCCGGCTGGCTCTAAACGCCGAAATAGGCTGATTTTACCTCTGGATCATCCATTAGCTCCCTACCCGATCCCGAAAGAGTCATCATGCCGCTCTCTATTACATAGGCATGGTCCAGAAAAGGAAGTAGGGGTCTGGCAAACTGCTCCGCCACAAGTATGGTCACAGCTGCCTCTCGCCTTATTTTCACTATGGCTTCCACCAAGTGCTTCTGCATTAGAGGACTTAGACCTAGAAGGGGCTCGTCTAGCAGCAGGAGCCTGGGGCCTGCCACCAGGGCCATTCCTACAGCCAGCATCTGCTGTTCTCCGCCGCTTAAAAACCCGGCGCGTTTTCCACCCAACTTGGTCAACTGGGGAAAAAGTCTAAACACAAATTCAACAGCCTCTGAGATTTGGCTGCGTTTCCTGAGGTGTCCTGCAATGCGGAGGTTCTCCATCACGTCGCTTTCCGGGAAAACAGGATGGCGTTCCCTGCAAAGCACAATTCCTCTTGCCACCCGCTGTGGAGGTCTCAACCTAGATATGTCTTCCCCTTCATAAAAAATGCTGCCCAAAAGAGTTATACGCTCCCCCCCTCGTCTTTGCTCTTTGGTTCTTATCTCCACTATGAGCCCAGAAAGGGTGTGCATAAGGGTTGTTTTCCCGGCACTGTTGGAACCAATCACCCCCCTTATCTCACCTCTAGGAATCTGGATACTAAGGTCATTGAGGGCCAAGGCGTTCTCGAAGAAGACCATCAAGTTTTCCACCTGGAGCATCCTTCCCTCCGGGCCTTATCTGAACCCAAATTCCACATTCAGGGGCAAAGGCCTGAAAACTCCCCCACAGTTTCCTAGCCGTCTGCCTCTGTGCCCAGATAAGCCTTCTTTACATCATCGCTCTCCATGACCTCAGCAGGATTTCCCTCTGCCATTTTTTGACCGAAATTCAAGACGATCACCCTGTCCACTATCCTGAAAAGCTCTCTTAGACGGTGTTCAATTAGGATAATGGAACGGCCCTCCATCTTGAGTTTCTCGATTATGGGCACAGTGGAAGCCACTTCTGCCAGGCTGAGGCCCGAAAAAAGCTCATCCAGCAAGATCAGATCGGGTTTTATGGCCAGACAGCGAGCCAACTCAAGGCGCTTAAGATACCCATGGGGAAGAACGCTGGCGGGTTTGAAGGGGACCGGGGAGTCCCGCTCGAAGCCCACCTCTTCCAGGAGGTCCAATGCCATGGTATCCCTGTCCCCTAAGCCTCCCCCGGCCAGAGCACGCACCCGAGGCGAGTACAGAGGAACTACCAAGTTCTTGTATGCTGCCAGCCCGTAAAAAGGGCGAGCCATCTGAAAAGTCCTTGCAACGCCCATTCTGGCTATGGAGTAAGCAGGCATGCCTGTTATAGGATTTCCCTTGAAGCGAACCTCTCCAAAGTCAGGTTTCACAAAGCCGGTTATCAAGTTCACCAATGTGGTCTTCCCGGAGCCGTTGGGGCCGATTATGCCTAGGGACTCCCCCTCTTTCAGGTCAAAAGAAACGCGGTCTACTGCTCGAACTCCCCCAAAGTCTTTGATCAATTCCCGGACCTGCAGGATGCCGTGTTCTTTCATGACTCTATAGCCGTCCAGCGCTCGAACTGGTGGTACTTGCGCTTCAAATAGTGGAAAAGCCCTTCGGGCAGACCCACTATGAAAATCACCAAGAAGACCCCGTAGAAAACTATCCTTAGGGCCCCAAGGGCCCTGAGGGCCTCTGAAAGAGGCACCAGCAAAAAGGCCCCCAAAGCTGGCCCTGCTATGCTGCCCATGCCCCCAACAACCGCCGCTGTAATGGGAAGGATGGAATAATCCAAAGCAAATACCGGCATGCCCACGAACATGTATGCGTGTGTCATGAAGGCTCCTGCCAAAGCCCCCATGCAGCCGGCCAGGAACAAGGCCTGTGCCCTGAACCAGTGCGTTTTTATACCTGAACTGATTACACTGCGGTCATTGTCTCTGATCCCTTGTAAGACCAAACCATAGTCTGTACCCAGGATTCTTCGGTACAGAAAAAGAGCTGCCAGGAATATCCCCAGACTCAAAGCCAACTCTACCCCGAGCCCGGGGAAGCCCTCGATGGAGCTCAACCCCTCTGTGCCTCCCAGAACCTTTGTGGCCTCTATGATACGAACAAGCATGAGAGGGAGCACCAAGGTGACCATGGAGAAATAGATGCCTCGGAGCCTCAATACGGGCACCAGCAAAATCGTGCAGATTCCTCCTCCAAGAAGGCTGGCCAGCGGCAGGTTAACCCACCAGGGCCATCCCCAGGCATGGTGGAATGTGCCGGCCAGATAGGCCCCAACCCCGAAGAAAAGCGCTTGCCCCAGGGAGACCAAACCAACGCAGACCAGGAAGTCCCAGCTCATGGCTAGAATCCCGAATATGGCACTGGTAACAAGCACTTTTTTCCAGTAAACAGGCAAAACCAAGGCCAAAAATAATAGGGCCAGAAGCGGCAGCAACCTGGGCGCCAGGAGATAAAGGATCTCTCTCCAAGAGCTTAGGGCAAATATATCCTCTGAGCGGGCTTTTATCCCCCTGTCAATACGCTCTTTCCTAGCCCCGCGCTCTTCCATGACCCTGTGTCCCAAACCAAGATTACCTCTTTGCCAAGAATCCCTAAGCTCTTCTTAAACCGCCGGAGATTCTGTGCCGGAGGCCCAAGCCCAGCCCGGATTGTTCCCCAAAGCCTGTGACTTTGTGGGCTCAAGCCCCCAAACACCCAATACGCTTTGGGGTATCCCGACCAATACCACGGCTGAATCTGAAACCCAAGATACGGGTCTTGTTCAGCAGGACCTATTTATCTCAACACACCATCCAGATAGCCTGCATGATCAAATGATCGTAAGTAATGCACGCTAAGAACCCACCCCGAAAAGCTTTGATCTTCTTGTGTAGCACAACCACAAGCCTCATATCCTCTCTTCCAACTCCTTCTGCTTGCCCAAGAGCCCCGAAGGCCTTATGCCCAGGATAAGAAGAATAGCCAGCAGATTCACGATCATCATCCAATGTGAACCCAAGTACATGGAGGTGATGGATTGCGCCATCCCCAGCACAAAGCTTGCGATGACCATACCTAGGGCGCTTCCCAAGCCACCCACTATGCATACTGCCAGGGCTTCCAGGAGCACATCATAGCCTGCGTCCACTGAGATGGTCCCTATGGGGAGTATTACCACAGCAGCCAATGCGCACAGCCCTCCCCCGAAGGACATGGCAAGGGTGGCCACCTTGTCGGAGTCTATCCCCATACAAAGGGCCGTATACTCATCTTGAGCTATGCCCCTGAAGGCCAGGCCCGTGCGTGTGTAACGAGTGAAAAACCAGAGGAAGCTGGTCAGTCCTCCCCCCAAGACCAGGATGCACACCCTTTGCAAATCCAAAAAAAGAGTACCTATCTGAACCGAGCCCTCCATGAACACCGGCAGGGTGTATTGGAAGCCTATGAACCCAAGGTACCGGAAGAATTCCAGTATTGCCAATCCGATCCCGAAAGTGGCTATCACCTCCGAGATGACCATGCCCCGAATCCTAACCAGCACGATCCTGTAGAGCAGGGCACCCAGCAGGGCTGTGGCCAAGACCATGGCAGGAATGGCAGCCAAAAGGGGAAGGCCCAGCCTCTGGAGCATCATCCAGGTGCCGTAGCCTGCCAGCACGTACATGGCTCCATAAGAGAAATTGGCAATCCCGCTGATGCCAAATGTGAGATTGAAACCGAGGGCAACAAGGGCCAGGCTCACTGAGTTGACCACACCATAGAGCAGAGCACCCCACAACATTGACAGCGCAGAGGCCTCCTGTGCCTTAGGTCAGAATCCCTTTGTTAAGTCTCTTCAGCGGGCAGGTTTTATCCACTCAGGCAATTTAATCTTTGCCTCAGCCACTGCTTCTGGATAAACCACCACCCTTTTCCCGCCCTCTTCCCACTGGATTACGCAACCCAGAGCCGCCTGGGAGGGGTCGTTCCCGAACACTGTTTGGTGCCCTTCATCAAAACGAATTCTACCTATGGCTCCAGCTCTATCCGATTTCTCCAGCTCAGAGGCAATGGCGTCCGGATCCAGCTTTCCGGACCTTTCCAGGGCTTCTGCCAAAAGGTATACAGAGTCATAGGCAGGTGCCGGCCCGTGTCCTGACTGGACTTCCTTACCCCATCTCTTCCTGTAAGCCTCATAAAAGGAAACCGAGGCAGTCACCTTCGGCACCGGGATGTTGCCAATCTCGAAAATGGCATTGAGGGCCCCTGCTATCTTGCCCTCGAAGGTTTTCCAGGCCTCGGAACCGGACATGGGAGATATGAATCCGGCCATGAGGGCCCCAACTTTCATGCTATTCCACTGCTTGACCAGGATCCCGCTTTGGGGCATATCGAATACGGGCATGATTATATGTGCCCCCGCAGCTTTGGCCTTTAGCAGCCCAGCGGAGAAATCAGAGGCACCCGTTGGGTAGGCTTCTATGCCCAGGATATTCCAACCTCCACCCTTTAGAACCTCCGCCACCTTCTCCGCGGTACCTCTGGCCCAAAGCACATCTTGGTGCATGACAAACAACTTGTTGAAGCCGAATTCCTTCTCAAGATACTTCATCATTCCCACAAGGTAGCCCACCAGATACTTGGCATTAAGACAGGTCCTAAAGATGTATTTATACTTGTCGGGCTCTTTTTTGATCTTGTCCTCAGAGGCCGGAGTCATGGCGATGGTCCCCAAAAGAGGCACCTTGTACTTAGCCAGCATGTCAATGCCGGCCAAAAGAGCCTCGGAACGGAAAGGACCCACCACCATGGCGTTCACCTTCTTCTCCAAGATCAGCTTTTCCATGCCCAGCAAGGCCTCCGGGACAGGAACTCCCGGTGCTGCATCCCTTATGTCTATGGATTCAAGAAGCAGCTTCTTCTTGGAACCCCCCAGGCTCACCCCCCCTTTGGCATTTATTTCCTCCACAGCCAAAGTAGCCGCCTTGAGGCTCTCATCCCCTTCCAGGAAGCCGGTGGAGGTGGCAACTCCAATTATTACGGCATCTGTTTGAGGGAAGACCGGAAGTGGGTTGACCCAGGCCAAAGATAAAAATAGAACCGCCGTCCAGGGTAAAAGCTTCTTCCTTCTCATCTGCCGCCTCCTTACAAATTGTATAGGGCACGGAACCCGCTGAATGTCCTTTTTCCAAGAACACCATCTAGGCGGTCCTGCCCACGGGCCAGCAAAAGCAAGAAAACAACAATCTTGCTGCCAACCCGAGACTTCCTTACAGGGCCGGATATGATCCATGGCTTTAAGGATGGGCTTACTTTACTTGTGGAATCATATTTGTGTCAAGGCAAAATACAAGCCTCCAGCCCGGAATGTTCCCCAAAGCCTGTGACTTTGGGAGTTCAAACCCGCGAACCCCTGGCACGCTTTGGGGTATCCCGAGTCATACCACAGCCAATTCTGCAACCGAAAGATAAGGGTCTTCTTTAGCAGGAGCCCATTTATCCAAATATATCATCTAGATAGCCTGTATTATCCACTGATGATCAAAAAGCCTCCAGGGAATCCCTTGGGGTTTGTAGAGGACTAGCCGGAACCTTTCTTATGGAGATACTGCGGTCGGTCAGGTAAGTCCTAACTCGCAGATCAGAGCCGTCTGTCTCAAGGCTCACCATTCCATCCTCCCCTGTATGGAGGATCTCTGCACCCAGTTCTTTGTATCTCTGCAGAATTTCTGGATGAACCAGGCCCCTTTCACCTGCCTTTGAGGAGAAGACCACAATACTCGGCATGACTCTTTTTAAGAACTCCCCGGTGCTGGAAGTCTTGCTGCCGTGATGCGGAGCTAGAAGGACCGTGGAGGCAAGATCATGCTTTTCCAAGAGCAGCTTCTCTGCATCGGCCTCAAGGTCCCCAGGAAGCAGCACAGAGACCTGCCCCATACTGACCCTCAAGACCAGGGAGCGGTTGTTGGTCTCAGAAGCCCTGCTTTTGGACTTAAGTGAAAAGCCCTCACAAGGAGGGTGCAAGACCTCAAGCCTGGCTTGGCCAATGCCCCAGCTCTCTCCAGAGCAAAGTGCCCTGGGCCTCCATCCCGCGGCTTGAACGGCTTTGAGGAACTCCAAGTATTGGGGATCATTGGGGCGATGCCCGTTGTCCCATATTCCATCTTTAACCTTGAAGGCACGCAGTATGAAAAGCAGTCCTCCTAAGTGGTCTGGGTGAGGATGGCTGAGGATCACCCTGTTCAAACTCATGATCCTTCTCTCCCACAAGACAGGAGCCACTTGCACTGCTCCCACATCCGGACGGCCTTCCAAATTCCCTCCCCCGTCCAAAAGAAGGCTCTCTCCTCCGGGAGCCTGTATCAAGACCGAGGTGCCGTTTCCAACGGATATGAAATGAAGCCTCAATTCCGGATCACGGAGTTTGACAGCCCACTCATATCCCCAAAGGACAAGCAGCAAAAAAGCCAACCCCAGCGTGGCACGGGCAGCCCATCTGGACTTTCCAAGAAAGCAAAGTCCAATGCAGATAAGGTAATAGATAACTATTTCCCAAGCCCTTGGGGTGGGAAGATAGATGCTTCCTCCTATTGAGGCTGCCCAAAGAATCATTTTCACAGCCCAATCAGCCATCCAGGCAGCCACCCAGAGCAAGGCCAGCCCAACGCTCTCCCAGCTCAGGTACAAAAAGCTTCCCAAAAGAGCCATGGGAAGCACAACCCAACCCACTAACGGAACTCCCACAAGGTTTGCCGGGATGCCCAAAAGAGGCAACATGTGAAATCGCATTACCACCAGAGGCATGGTGGCCAAAGAGGCGGCAAGGGTGGTGGCTGCAGCCAGCAAGGCCCTCCTGCCCCAACTGCGCAGTGCTTTTTCCTTGCCTGGGAGTAATTCTTGATTTCCTCGTGGCAGATAAGACATAAGTTTAGGTGCTACACACAAGATGCCCATTACCGCCAGGAAGGAAAGCTGGAAAGAAAGTTCAAAAATGCAAGAGGGGTTCAACACCAGAATGATTAAGGCGGCCAAAGCCAAGGCATGATAGAGCCTTCTTGTCCTGTCCAAAATGAATGCAGCTGCCAAAGCCAAGACCATTATCAGAGAACGTTGCACAGAAGGAGCCATTCCGGCCACTGTCCCATAAACCAGCAATACCGGCACGGTGATAAGCCAGGCCAGCTTTTGCGCGGGGAACCTGAGCACAAGCCACGCCCATAGGCTTAGCAGTTTTAGGGAAACCCAGTAAACGCAGAAAGCCACCAGGCCGAAATGCAAACCGCTTATGGCCAGAAGATGAGACAAACCGAGAGTCGCAAAAGCATCGCGCAGTTGGCTCGGCAAGGCTCCTGCCTGGCCCACCACCAAGGCCAGAATTACCTCCCTGGAGGGACTTGGGAATTCCGCACCAATTACCCGGGTGAGATCCCAACGCAAATCCTCCATTTTCTGCCTGGCCCAACGGCCTCGTCCCCTTTCCATTAGAAGCAGATGCTCTGCATCCGGAAGAAATCCAAGGAACCTGACACCTTGTAAAGCCAATTGACGGGCTCTGTCCAAGGTGCCAGGATTCAGCCGAGGCTCCGCAACACGCAGAAACGTTTTAAATCTGAGCCTGTCCCCGTAGCGGAATTGATCCCCGCCTTTTTCTATGTTAAGAAACATCCTGCCACGAATTTCCTTGACCTCAGAACCCTGGAAAAGCGTTTCCAGTTCCAAAAGGAGCCTTGTTCCGTCAGGTCTTAGCTCAGGGGACCTTATGAGGGTACCTTCCAAATCACAAAGTTCGGCTCCACAGAATCCCAATGGATCTTCTGGGGGAAGGCTCTTGAGCCCCACTCGCTGCCCGTGCCAGGCTCCCAGAGTCAGGAAAACCAGGATCGCCAGAATCCTTTGCCCAGCAAGCCACTTGCCTTTCCACATAAGGGGAATCCAAAGCCCCAAAAGAACAAAACATGAGAAAGGCCACAGCTCTTGCAGGGGCAAGAGCTTCCCTAGTAGGATTCCATTGGCAAAGGCCAGCACCAGGATCGGGAAGAAGTAAACGCCCAGCAACAGAGGTTCCCCTGTCTTGGTGACTCGGTAAGCAACGGGAAGGCCATGGGGGATCATAGCCGGGCTGTGTCCCCTGTCAAGCGAAAAGAGGAAAGTGGCTGCTCTTTACTGGAGAGCACCTCTGGTGTATTTTCTGGTAGCCTCCGACCCCCCGGCTGGGGAAGCTTCTTTTTCCCCCTCCTGGGGAAACTCACGGTCGGGCTATTGAAGGGATGTAAGCTTCCTGCTAAGTGCTTCTTCTGTTAGACAAAGTATTATGTTGGGGAGACAAAAGCCTTTGAAAATGAAAGCAGTGGGAAAGACCCACGTGGGTCGAGTGCGGGGAAATAACGAGGACTTTTTTTGCATAGACGAAGAGCTGGGGCTTTTTCTGGTTGCCGATGGAATGGGAGGCCATGCTTCAGGAGAAGTGGCCAGCCGGATGGCTGTGGAGATCCTTCACAAGGCCTACTCCAGTACCCGGGATAGAGATCCCCTGGGGGAAGAGCCTCTTGAAATGGAAGAAAGGAGGCTGCATGAGAACATCCAGCTGGCCAACAGGGCCATCCACGAGCTGTCTCTGAAAGAGCAACATTACAGGGGAATGGGCACAACACTGGCCGGCATCCTCCGCAAGCGGGACTCTTTGCTGTGTTTCCACGTGGGAGATAGTCGCATATACAGACTGCACGAGGGATCACTTCTTCAATTGACAGAAGATCACTCTGTAGTGGCCCAACAGGTAAAGATGGGTGTCATAAGCCAGGAGCAGGCCCGCACATCAAGGATAAGGAACGTTATAACCAGGGCAATAGGAGTCCAATGGGACGTGGAAGCCGACATCTCCTTCCAGGACATGCAGGAGGGAGATATTTACATGCTTTGCAGTGACGGCTTGTCAGACTTCGTTCCCTTGGAGACCCTGGAGAGGGTGCTTCTGGATCATACCAGGGACCTAGAAGGAGCGGCCTTTCAACTGGTGGAAGAGGCCTTGGGAATGGGCGGGCAGGATAATGTGACGGTTGTCCTGGTCAGGCTCGATACAGAATGATCCTTAGCCCTGGAGGTCTTTCCCATAGAAGTGAGAGGCAAGGGGAGGTGATCTAGTCATGGCCAGGTTGATCGTAAAATTCAGGGGGGCTGTTGTGCAGGAGCATCTTTTGGACAAACCCTCTGTGCGCATAGGCAGACGCGAAGGAAACGATATCAGGATAGACAATCTGGCGGTTTCGGGAAACCACGCAAAAATAGAGAAGATAGACGGATCATATATAATCGTGGACCTCAAGAGCACAAATGGGACCTTTGTCAACAATAAGAAAATTGTTCAGGCCAAGCTGCGTCACTTGGATGAAATAATGATAGGCAAGCATGTCCTGATATTTGAGGACGAATCGCAGGTGGCGGAAGCCAGGGAAGCAGATTTTCAGGAAGCCCAGGCAGAGGCGCCCCAGGAGCAATTGATTCAAAAGTCTGCAGCAGAGTTCACGGGCAAACCAGCAGTGCTCAAGTTCTTAGAGCCCGCCCATCAGCCAGAGGTGATTCTTCAGAAAAAGCTTACGGTCATAGGTCGAAGGGAGGACGCTGAAGTAAGGCTTCGCGGGCTTTTTGAACCCAAGGTGGCTGCGATAATCACCAGAAAACCCACTGGGTATTCTTTGCTCCCGGAAGGAAAGGTTAAGGTCCTACTAAACGGTCAAGCGGTCTCCCGGCGCACGGATTTGAAAGATGGTGATGTAATAGAGGTGGGTTCTCTTAGGCTTCTGTTCTCGGGAACTTGATTTCTGCTTGGGGCTAAAGCCTTGGTGGTATCCCATGTTTGGGGGCTAGAAGCTCAAAGAACCCGGCCCGGGCCAGGTCTTCAAGAGGCTTGACTTGGCTTTGGGCGCGACCCCATGGAAATGGGTAAGCGATCACAGGGTGATTCCGTTTCTCGGAGCGGCTTGGCGCAGGGGCTTTGATTTTCCAGGATTTGGACCTGGGGCCCTCTCGCCCGAAGCTAAGCTGAGGGCGACCCAGGGAGGGGGCAAGTATCCCCCGGAGGCCAAATCCTTTGGGAAATCAAGCGCCGAAGACTTGAAGCAAAGAGAAATGCCATCACCCCCGTGACCAACTACGGAAATGGTTTAGACCATATGGACGAAAACTCTGCAGCCAAGGAGTCCTTTGGTGATTACCTGATGAGGGAGCGCACGTTACGCAACATCCCTCTGGAAGAGATATCCCAGAGGACCAGGATATCCATGAGAGTGCTTCAGGCCTTGGAAGAGGAGCGTTGGGAAGAGCTGCCAGCAGATGTGTATGTTCGAGGTTTTCTTAGGACATACTCCCGTTATTTGGGCCTTGATGAAAATGAGGTATTGGTGCGCTACGAGGACCAGCGTCCAGGAGCCGTTGCCCCTGTGAGAGATGTTTTTCAGGAGCTGGAAAAACCCAGAGCCAAGATGAGAAGGCTTTGGCTGGTCTTGCTGCTTCTGGGCTGTGTTGCTTTTGCTCTTTATTGGTTTTGGGGACGCCCCTTGTTTCGGGGGGAGAGCATTCCTGCTAAGCCGGCCCCGCCAGGGCCCAATCTTCGTTCGCTGCCCATGCCTCCAGCTCCCCCGGCCGGAAATTAAGATACCAGCAAAATGGCTGATGGACACATTTTATCTAACCTGACTTGTTCACGATCAACTGGATAATGGGGGCTATCTTATTGACATATTTGGGTAAACTGGTCAATACTCAAAAAAAATCCCTGACTTTTGGTTTCAGGTTTTGCCCGGGGTTGAGTCAGAATATGTCGAGGTTTACCGGGAGTTTGGAGGTGTGGCCGCAGGAGTTATAGCTTTGGAGAGTAGTCCGGGTTAAGCCAGCCTCATTTATTGGGTTATTTCTTTTTGGGGCCGGCCTGAAGGTGGGTTTGAACATCTGGAAGTGTACAGAAAAGTGCGGGCCTCTCCCCTGGGGTGGCCTTCTTTGGTAATTGCCCAGTTTGGGGCCAGCAGGGACAAAGCTCGGGGATTCTTGACTGATGCAGCGCAAAAGATGGAAAAAGCGGCTTAAGAGGGGGCCGGGGGCCTGGGCGGCATTTGTGGGCCTTGGTTGCCTTTATGTAGTTCTCCATCTGGTTTCCACAAGTGCAATACCTGTCATAGGCCGCTGGGTGGGAGGGATGATTGCCTGTTTTGCCGGTCCCAGAAGACGCATTGCAATGAAAAACATAACTCTTGCCCTGGGCTCCTCTTGGGGTCTTCAAACAAGAAGGCGAATGGTCCAAAGGCTAATGCAAGGACTGGGTCTTAACCTTGCAGAGCTAGGCCACCCAGGGTTCATGCAAATTGATTTTCTGCGAAAACGAGTGCCCATACAGGGTCTGGAGCATTTAGAAGAAGCCCTATCTAAAGGCCGGGGAGCCATTTTGGCGAGCGCCCATTTTGGAAATTTTCCCCTCATATTGGCCAGGCTTGGCCTTGAAGGATATCAGGTGGGGGTTATCATAAGAGACCCCCGCCACAAGCCGGTTGCACGCTTTCTGGATCAATGGAGGGCCAGGTACAATGTGCGCACCCTCAGGGACAAGCCTAGATGGGCTTCAGTCAAGGAGGCTTTGGCCCTTCTTCGTCAAAATGGAATTTTGGTTGTGCATGTTGATCTAAATGTATCGGAAGGGGGGCTTTTCGTGCCTTTTTTTGGCCATTGGGTGCCCACTTTCCGCGGACCTGCCATGTTGGCCCTTCGCTCAGGCACTCCCTTGCTGCCCACCTTCATAAAGAGGCTCCAGGGCCTGGATCACAGGCTGAGTATCCACCCACCTGTTCAGGTTCAGCTTACTGGAAATCGGGATCAGGACACCTGGCAGATGCTTTTGGCATTAAATCAAGAAGCCGAGAAAACCATAAGGGAATATCCGGAGCAGTGGTGGTGGATACACAGGCGTTTTAGAAAAGCAAAGCCGGCCTCAGAGGTGGGGAGCCCCATCCCCCTTGAGTCCGCCTGAGTCAGCAGCTTCCCCTGGAAGGACACCTTGTCCCTATCAACCAAGCCCCTCAGCCTTGGTGGTTTTGCCCTGCAACCCGCCAAGAAGTTCTTTTGTCTTGTTAACCCGTATTATTAAGGATCAGTGGATAATGTGGGCTAAACCAAAGCGTGAGCGGGGGTTTGGGAGCTTGAACCTCAAAGGTTACAGGCTTTCGAGAATAATCCGTGCTAGGCACAGGACAAGCATCCCCCCAAGAGGCCAAATCCTTTGGAAAATCGAGTGGAGAAGACTTGGTGCATTTTTCCAGATACAATTCTCGGGTGGTGAAGGCCATCTTCAGCCTGACTTGCTTGCCAGAAGGGGAAACCCCATGGATTCCCTTTGCTTCAGATAGGCCTGAGCGCAGGCCCTGGCCAGTTTCCTAACCCTAAGGATGTAACGGGTCCTCTCGGCCACACTGAGAGCACCCCTTGCATCCAGAAGATTAAAAGTGTGGGAGCATTTGAGGCAGTGATCATAGCCTGGTAAGACAAGCCCCTTGTCCACCAGCCGCAAGCACTCGGCCTCATGCATATCAAAGAGCCTAAAAAGCGCCTCCACATCCGCCTCTTCGAAGTTGTATCTGGAAAACTCCACTTCGCTTTGGTGGTGCACATCCCCGTAAGTTATGCCGTGCCCCCACTCCAGGTCAAAGACACTGTCCACCCCCTGCAGATACATGGCTATGCGCTCTATTCCATAGGTTATCTCCACAGAAACAGGGTGGAGGTCTATGCCGCCGGCCTGCTGGAAATAAGTGAACTGGGTTATCTCCATGCCGTCCAACCAGACCTCCCAGCCCAAGCCCCAGGCCCCTAGGGTGGGGGATTCCCAATCATCCTCCACAAACCTTATGTCATGCACCAAAGGGTCCACCCCGAAATGGCGCAGACTGTCCAAATAGAGCTCCTGAACCTCCAAAGGAGAAGGCTTCATTATCACTTGGAATTGGTAATAGTGTTGCAACCTGTTGGGGTTCTCTCCGTAGCGGCCGTCTGTTGGTCGCCTTGAGGGTTCCACATAGGCTGCACTCCAGGGCTCTGGCCCGAGCACCCTCAGGAAGGTGGCCGGGTGAAAGGTGCCCGCCCCAACTTCGGTGTCATAGGGCTGATGCAGAATGCACCCGCGGCTGGCCCAGAAGCGCTCAAGCGCCAAAATAAGTTCTTGGAAAGTCATTTTGCAATCCCCCTGCCCTCACTGCTCATAAGCTATAAGGCCGGCGAAGCCGGCAACACAATGCCCAAGACTGATCCGCAATTATATCACCCGCTTGGGCTGGCCTGTCCACCTCAAATCCAAAGCTCGGTTCACGTGCCTACTCTTTCCAGAAACTCGCCGGACTTCAAACTCCGGCCTGCATGATACATGAAGAAGGCCCGAAGAAGCCCCTTGGACTCCTTGAGGGCCAAGGAGGAAAATGCCACCCGGTGAAGCCGCTCCAGGGGGAGGGATCTGGCCTCTTGGAGCAACTTGAGGGTCCCCCTGCTAATGCTTAACCCGCCTCCAGCCCCGCAGCCTCGGCACAAGGCCCCCCCTTGGGAGACCTCCAGTCTGACTAAGATTTCCTCCCCCAGATGGGCCCCGCAACGTGCACAGGAATCCAGTCTTGGACCATATCCGGCCAAATCAAGCGCCCTGATTTCAAATAGACGCAGCACAGCCTCTTTGCCACCCTTTTTACCGAGAGACCTGAGAGTCCAAAGCAAGAGAGGTAAAAGCCCTGGCACAGGCTGCCTTTCAGGGGCGCACCCCTCCACCCATTCAGCTATGTAACACCCCCTTGCAAAACCTGCTAGGTCTTCCCTCACTGAACCGAAATGCTCCAGCAGATCCGCTCCTTCCACCCTTACCAAAGAGTCCCCGCCCCGATCAAAGCCGTGGATCCTGACATGGGCGAGCAGGTCCAGGTTGGCCCCAAAACGTTTCCTGCTTGCTTTGGCCCCTTTTGCTATACCTGTGAGTTTCCCTCTCTCATCCCCGTAAAAAGTTACAAGAAGGTCTCTCTCCTGAAAATCCGCCAACTTCAAGATCACGCATTCGGTCACAAAAGGAGGCATACAGCCCCGACTCCTTCCTTATACAATCAACACCAGGAGAGGCCTTCCCCTTATGTTGGGGGTAAAACCCACTGAGCGTCAAGAAGGAGGGCTTCAGGATTCCTATGAATTGAGTTAGGATGAAATGCGGTGGGGATAAAGAAGGAGAAGTTATGTCCCAAATTCAAACACCCGACAAGGCTTCAGGCGCGTTGAGTGGGGGAAACATCCCCAGGCGAATACTGCTTGCAAGTCCCAGGGGATTTTGTGCAGGGGTTAAAAGAGCCATAGAGACCGTGGAGACAGCCTTGCGAGAGGCCGGGGCTCCTGTGTACGTTTTTCACGAGATAGTGCACAACACTCATGTGGTTAGGGAGCTGGGGGCCAGGGGAGCCCTTTTCGTTGACCGGGTGGATGAGGTGCCCAGCGGGAGTCTGCTGATCTTCTCTGCCCACGGGGTTTCCCCTAAGGAAAGGCGCCTGGCCAAGCAAAGGGGTCTCAGGGTTGTTGATGCCACCTGTCCCCTTGTAACCAAGGTGCACATGGAAGCCAGGCGCTTTGCCAAAGAGGGTAAGACCATCCTGCTGGTGGGCCACGAGGGCCATGAGGAGGTGGTGGGCACCATGGGTGAGGCACCTGAACACATCCGGCTTGTGATCTCGGTAATGGATGTGGAAAAGGTGAAGGTGGAGGACCCGGAGGAGGTGGCCGTCATAACCCAGACAACGCTTTCCCTGGACGAGACCAGGGAGGTGATGGAAGCCGTAAAGGCCAGATTCCCCAAGGCCGTGACTCCTGCCAAAAAGGACATCTGTTATGCTACCACCAACCGTCAAACAGCGGTCAAGGAACTGGCCCCGTGGTGCGATTTGATCCTGGTGATAGGCTCAAGCAATTCCTCCAACTCCAGAAGATTGGCCGAGGTGGCCGAGTCCTACAAGACAAGGGCCCATCTGGTAGACGATGTGGGAGGCATAGAGATGAGTTGGCTGGCCGAGGTGAGCACCTTGGGCATCACGGCCGGAGCCAGTGCACCGGAGCATTTGGTCTCGGAGGTGGTGGACTTTTTCAGGCAAATGGGAACGGATTGCATAGAAGAATGGAAATCAAAAGAGGAGGAGAAGGTGCGCTTCGGGCTTCCATCAGAGTTAAGACATCTCAAGGATTCTTCCCAATGAGCCCGTTTTTCTCCAAGCGCTCCCTGTGTTCCCGATAGAGATCTTGAGGCACCAGCCTAAAGGCAAGAAAAACCAAGGCCGGCACCAGAATCAGGTCGTCCAGTTGCCCCAAAACCGGTATAAAATCCGGTATCAGATCAACAGGGGATAGAACATAAACAAGGGCAAAGCCCAAAAGCCAACGGGCCACCCTTGGGGTGCGCGGATCTGAATAAACAGCCCTTATCACCGTTAGTTCCCGCTTAAGCACCCCTACCGCTTCCCTAAAGGAAATTCTCATCCTGGAGGGAACTCCCCTCTCGCCCACTTATATGCTTTTTGCAAAATAGTCCAGCAGTGCCCCCTGGGTCCCCAAATAGGGGGACCTCCATCTCTTATGAGGGCCTAGCCTCCACGGCTTACTCCAGCTTAAACAGAATCGGCACTTCCACCTCCATTTCCACTGGCTCTTCGCCCAAAAATGCAGGTATGAATTTCCAAGAGGCCACAGCTTCTGTGGCTGCATCGTCTAGGATCTTGTAACCGCTGCCTTTGACTACTCGCACCGACTGCGGGGAGCCGTCCTTCAGAACCAGCACCGACAGGATCACCTTACCCTCGTATCCCCTCCTCCTGGCAGCCTCCGGATAAACAGGTGCGGGATTGCTCCCGTAGCGAGGCAAGGCCTTCTTGAGCCGGGCCTTGGGGGATGCGTTTCCATCTTGGGGCGATTCCAAGCCTGTTCTCTTTTCCTCTTTTCCGGGGACAGACTGGACCTCCTGGCTTTGGTTGCTGCCAGTTGCGGCTATGGGACTGGAATCCGAAGGTACATGGGCCACAGAGGTATTCTCTTGGGGAGGTGAAGTCCTCTTAGCCTGGGCTTCTTGCTTTTTCCCCTCTGGTCGCGGTTTGGCCTTGGGCTTTGAGAAATGTTGAGAGGAAGCAGACTTCTCTGTCTTTGGGATTGAAGGCTCAAGATTCTCTGGGAAAGTATAGAGAGGCTCGGGCTTTTCTTGGGATGTAGCCAGTTGGGTTGGGGATGAGCCCCGGCTGGAGTCATCTTCCTTTTGCACAGGCGCCAAAAAAGATATCTCCAGCTCCGGCTTGGGAACCCAAAGAATCTCAGTCTTGGGCACAAGACTCCATGGGGCAAGGAAAAAAGCCAAGTGGAAACCGGCCGAAACCAGGCCTCCAAGGATCAGCTCACGCCTCATCTACCACCCCTTGGCTGGGCCTCCAAAGAGACCTTGCTCAAGCCTGAAGAGCGGATCTTGTCCAGCACCTCCATGATTCTCTCATAGTTGACTGTTCTGTCCCCTCTAAGTATTACCCTGTCTGTATCCCTGGAGCTTGCCATGGCCTGGAGCTTTTCCCCCAAGAGTTCCAGACTTACCTGTTCACCCTCCAGGAATACAGCCCCCCGGGCATCCAGACTCACCTCCAAGGCCTGAGCACGCTCCTGAACAGCCGTATCGGCCTGGGGGAGTTTCAGGGGAATGCCTCTCTGGAGTGCCATGAACAGCGAGACATATATGAAGAAGGACAGGAGTTGGAAGGTCACGTCAATCAGAGGTATCATCTCGATCCGCGCTTTTTTTCTATCCGACCTGGGAATCTTCATGGCACCCGCTCCGGCTCAGACCCCGGGGGGACGTGGAAAAAGCCGCCTAGATTCCCCTGGTGACGGTTCTTGCTGTGGACTATTTCCAGAGAGGTGCCGTAGGTCTCCATCTCGTTGGCCGCCTGCTCGGCGCGTTTCTGGAAGAAGTTGTAAAAGATCACACAGGGCACTGCTATCACCAAGCCGGCCACGGTGGTTATGAGGGCTTCAGCCACCCCTATGGTGACCACTCGGGGATCCTGGAACCCAGAGCTGCCCAAGAGGTCAAAGGCCTTGATCAAACCTGTCACCGTGCCCAAGATACCCAACATGGGAGCCACGGTCACCAGGGTGTCCAGCACAGCAAGTCCCCTTCTCATTCTTTCCATCTGCTCCTTGGCTGCCACTTCCATGGCCGCAGAGAGGGAAAACTCTCTGTGCAAGATGCCGCTTACCAAAACCTTGACCACATAGTCACGGCTTCCTCGCACCTTTTCTCTTATTTCCTCGTATGCCTCCTTCTCGGCCAAGAAAAGCACATTTTCAACCAAGGCCCTGTTTCTCCTGGCGCTTTCCCTTAGCCAGAAAATAGCCCTGTCCACGGTTACAGCCAGAGCCACCAAAGAACATCCAAGAAGAGGCCACATCACTGGCCCCCCTCTCTGAAAAAGATCCATCATTTCCTTTACCCCTTATTCCTTTCCCCTCCCAAGGTCCGCCAAACGGGGGGTGATACGCGGGGCGCCGCTTAGGGGATCCATATCCACAATCACGCGAGCTCCGTATACCTCCCAAATGGTCTTTTCTGTGAGCACTTCTTGTGGGCTGCCCAGAGCTTGCACTTTACCCCCTTTTAAAAGCAGAAGTCTGTGGCAGACAAGAGAGGCCAGGTTTAGATCATGGGAAACCCACACCACTGTGAGCCTCTCCTCCCTGTGGAGCCGCCTCAGTAGCTCCACAAGCTCCATTTGATGCCTCAGGTCCAGGTAAGCGGTGGGCTCATCCAGGAGGAAGACTCTGGGCTGCTGTGCCAGGGCCCTGGCCACCAAGACCCGCTGCCTCTCCCCTCCGCTGAGTTCGTTGATGTCCCTCTCAGCCAGATGGGCGCAGCCAGTCTTCTCCAGGCTGGCAATGGCGATGGCCCTGTCCTCCACACCCTCGAACCCCATCATGCCCAGGTGGGGGTGTCTGCCCATGAGGGCCACCTCCATTACGGTGAAGGACTGCACCAAAGCCATCTCCTGGGGCACCACAGCCAGAGATTTGGCCACCCTCCTCCTGCTCATGCCCTGGATGTCTTGCCCTTGGAGCAGCACCCTTCCCCTCTCGGGCCTGAGAATCCCCTGGAGCACACCCAGGAGTGTGGTCTTCCCAGAGGCATTGGGGCCCAGGATGCCGAGGATCTCCCCTGGCATCAGATCCAGGGACACATCCTTTAGCACCCACTCTTGCCGGTAGCGAAACCACACGCCTCGCGCGCTCAGAAGGGGTTCCACCTGGCCCCCTTTGTGCGAAGCAGCAGGATGAAGAACGGAGCCCCCAGAGCTGCAGTCACCACCCCCACGGGTATCTCGGCCGGAGAGATGACGGTTCGTGCCATGGCATCCGCCAGGATAAGGAACGCCGCCCCGGCCAGAGCCCCTACCGGAAGAAGGAGCCTGTGGTCTGGTCCCAGCAGCATGCGAATCAGGTGGGGTACGATTAGGCCCACAAATCCTATCAGGCCGCTGACACTCACCACAAGGCCTGTAAGCAAGGCTGTGACAACCAGAAGCAGGAGCCTGGTTTTGTCAACCTCAACCCCCAGCTGCATGGCGGTGCGCTCCCCTAGCCCCAGAATGTTCAAGCTGCGGGCCTGGCTCCAAAGAATGGCCAGGGCCACCAGGGCCCCAGGGCCCACAAACCCTATGTGTGCGTACCTGGCACTGCTCAGATCCCCGTAGAGCCAAAACATCATGGAATGGAGCTGCTCGGCCCTGCTGAGACTCAAGATGAGCATTATGAGGGATGTGAAAAAAGCGTTCACTATGACTCCAGTGAGAAGCACCCTTGTCATCTCAAGCCTCCCCCTTCCACCTGCAATGCCCAGTACTAAAGCCATAGTACCCATAGCCCCCAGGAAGGCTGCCAGAGGGGTTGTAAAAGGCAGGAAACCAGCGCCCAGGGCCATGGAACTAAGGGCTCCCAGAGCCGCACCGCTGGAGATCCCCAGCACAAACGGCTCTGCCAGGGGGTTCCTCAGAAGGGACTGTAGCACCATTCCCGATACCGCAAGCCCCATCCCCACAACTCCGGTGAGGAGCACTCTCGGAAGCCGAATATCCGCCAGGATAGCCCGCTCGGTAGGATCCAGGGAGCCGCCTGCCAGCTTCTCCCCCAGGACTTCCCCCAGGACACCTCTCCAGCCAAGAGGAGTAGGCCCTGTGCCCAGGGCCAGGATCCCTGCCAGGCCCACTGCCAGGACTCCCGCCACGGTCCATGCCAAGACCCCGCGACCGGTCACTGTTTTGGGCCTCACAGACCACATCTTTCCCCTCCCCTCACCAAGAGGTGAAACTCAGCTTCTCATCTGGCGGCCTGGCCTGGGAACTCCGGGTGGATAACCCTGGCCATCTCCTCCAGTCCCTCCACCACCCTGGGGGAGGGTCTGTCTATGAGATCCCCGTCCAGCACGTAAATCCGGCCGCTCTTCACAGCCGGGATCTCCTTCCACCTCTTCCATCTGTTTCTCTCCTGCTCGGCTCCCCTGGGATCGGCCATGGAGGAAATGATGATGATCTCCGGAGCCAGGGTCATGACCCGCTCCAGGCCGAGCATGGGGTAACCCTTGCCCAAGGAGCCGGCCACATTCTGGCCTCCTGCAAGCCCGATGAGGTGATCCTGAAGGGTGTCTGTGCCCGCCACCACGAGGGGCTGCGCCCCCACCTGCAGGAGCACCCTGGGCCTGGGTTTATTCTCCAGGCTGCGCCTGATGTCTTCCATCCGATCCCGCATCTGGGATACTAGGGCCTCCGCCACTTGCTGGCGCCCCAAGAGCTCTCCCAGGCAAAGAAGTGTCCGAAAAAGACCCTCAAGGGATCTGGGATCCAAAACGAACACCTTGAGACCCAACTCCTCCAGCCTCCTTATTTGTTCCCTGGGGTTCCCGTCCCTCGTGGCCAAAACCAGATCGGGCCTGAGGGCCACTATGGCCTCCAGTTGAAGGTGCACGTAAGAGCCCACCTTGGGCCTGGAGGCTGCCTGGGGCGGGAAGTTGGTGTGCTCGGTGACCCCCACAACCTCCTGATCCAGGCCCAGGGCGAAGAGACACTCGGCGATACTGGGGGCCAGGGCAACTATCCTGCTGGGCACTCCGGTGAGCTGGACCCTTCGGCCTGCCTCGTCTGTCATCTCCAGGCCAAAGCCTGCCGCCTGGGCCCCCAGGAGCCAAAACAGCAGGGCCAGGCCCAAAGCCCTCTTTTTTCCGTGGGCTTGTACCAAACCTCCCTCCCAAAATCCAAAGGCCCCGACCTCAAGGAAGTCGGGGCCAGTATGCCCAGGGATCTGCCGCCTTCCCCTCGAAAGGTCGTCCAGATGGGCGGCCCGGCCGGGTCTACTGGCTTACGGCGACCTACTCTCCACGCCTTCCCATTCCGCCCTTAGGAACAGTGGCTTTCCGTCCGCAGATTTAGCCTTGCGGCCGGGTGGATTTCGTTCCGATCACAGTTGCGGGGCAGCGATGGCCTCTCACCATCTTCCCCTATGGGCCCGCCTGGGCGGACCCCCCGGACCCGCATTCTACCATTTGACAAGATCATCATATGAAGAGCCCCAGTCGGTGTCAACGTGACTTTTCACGGGCTCAACTCTTAAATGAAGTAGTCCCCAATCCCAGGAAGTGGTATGATCCCCAAGCAGATCATACCCGCAAGCTTTGCGGGAACACTTCTTCAGAAGAGCTCACGTTTCTCGCAAAACCGGAGCCGACCGGTCGGCTGTACAGGTGCTCGAGGGGGAGTCCCATGGAGCCTACTTACGACCTTATCATCTTGGGAGCGGGTCCTGCCGGATTAACCGCAGGCATCTATGCTGCCAGGGCAAGGCTCAGAACTCTGGTGCTGGGGAGCAGACCCGGGGGCAAACCCCTCATGTACGAGCAAATCGGCAACTACCCGGGGTTTCCAGGGGGCGTAACCGGTGCCCAGTTGATGACCGGTATGCTGCAGCAGGTGAGCGATCTGGAGGTTGACCGGGTATGGGAGAACGCCACAGCCTTAAGCCTTGGTCAGGAGTACAAGCAGGTTTGGGTCGGCTCCCAGGAATACCTGGCCAGGGCATTGATTCTAGCTACAGGCTCGGATCCAATTCCTTTGGAGGTCCCTGGTGCAGCCGAGTATGAAGGCCGCGGTATCTACTATTGCGCCCATTGCGATGCTCCTGTTTTCAGGGTCATGGAGAAATCCAAGGCTGCTGTGGTGGGTGGAGGCGACTCGGCACTTTACACGGCCCTGTATCTGACCAAGTATGCTGAGGAAGTCACCGTGGTGCACCGGGGCTCGCAGCTCCGAGCTAGCAAGGCGGCTCAGGAGGCGGTTCTTTCCCATCCCGCGATACGGATCTTGGTGAACAGGCAGGTGGTGGAAGTTAGGGGGGACAGGACTCATGTGAGCAGCTTGATACTTCGTGATCCTGAAACCGCGCAGACAAGTCAACTCAGCACGGACGGGGTCTTCGTGGGCATCGGCCAAAGACCCAATTCAAGCATAGCGGAAGGATTAGTGAGACTGGACCCAGATGGATTCATCTTGGTAAACAACCGCATGGAGACCTCTGCGGCCGGGGTGTTTGCGGCCGGGGATGTGATCCAGAAATCCTTAAGACAGATTGTAACAGCAGCAGGTGACGGAGCAGTGGCAGCGGATTCGGCCACCAAGTTCTTGCAAGAGAAGAGCCTATGAGGGGGGTCGCTCCGGCTCAAACCAAGAGTAGAGGCTCCGGGAGAAAGCATCAGGGATTCCTCCAAGTTTACACCGGAGATGGGAAAGGTAAGACTACCGCGGCCTTGGGACAGGCCATCAGAGCAACCTCCCAAGGCAGACGCGTGCTCCTTGTACAATTCATGAAGGGACAGGAAACAGGCGAACTGAAGGCCATTTCCAAAAGCAATCTGCCCATAGACATAGTGCGCTTCGGAAGGCCTGTGTTTCTCCAGGCACCCCTTCACAGCCCCCCCAGCAGGACTGGGGAATCCTTGGACATGCTTCTTGCCCATCAAGGACTCGAGACCCTGGAATGGAGTATGAAGGAGGGACTTTACCAACTCATCATCCTGGACGAGATAAATGTGGCCATGGCTTTCGGCCTGTTGCAGGTGGAGGAGGTGATGAGGGTTATCAAGAAGAAACCCCCGGGTCTGTGCCTCATCCTGACGGGCCGAAACGCTCCTAAAGAGATATTGGAAGCTGCCGACTCAGTCACCGAGTTAAGGGACTTGAAACATCATTACAGCTCAGTGGGAAAGCCCAAGAAGGGCATCGAGTTCTAGCTGACGGGGAGGCCGCTTCGCACCGACAGAAAAAGGGTTTTGTACTTCTTTGGCTTGGAGGCCTGACCTGAAGGCCTGCACACCTTAGTGCATCGGATGGTTATGGCCCGCATTATTCAAAAAACTCAAAAACACCCTGATTCTTGGTTTCAGGTTTTGCCCGGGTTTTGGTTGGAATATGTCGAAGTGTACCCAGGGGCTTGGGAGCCTTGCCTCAAAGTTACTAACTTTGGAGAATAATCCGGGATAGAGAAGTCCCTTCGGTCTTGTTGCGTGCCGTTGACCTTTGGAATATCCTTCAAGAAGCGGACGCTGCAGCCCAAAGGTGGTGTGTTCAATGGTTGATGCTGAAGTTGGGGTGACTGCTGGGGTAAAACCGGGACGGGTCTACGTTTACACGGGAGCTGGCAAGGGGAAGACCACGGCCGCTCTGGGACAGGTTCTTAGGGCTGCCATTGCGGGCAAGAAAGTGCTTTTCATTCAGTTCATGAAGGGGCAGGAAACAGGCGAACTGAATGCCATTTTCAAGATGGGACTTCCCATTGAGATCAAACGCTTCGGCCGCTCGGTCTTCCTCCAGAGGCGTCCGGGTCAATCAACGAGCAGGGCCTGCGAGCCTCTCGACATCCTTCTGGCTTATAGAGGACTTCAAGCCTTCGAGGCAGCCATGCTCGGCGGCCATTACAGCTTGATAGCCCTGGACGAGATCAATGTGGCCATGAGTTTCGGGCTCCTCAGGACAGAGACGGTCCTGGCCCAACTTCCGCACCACTGAGTCAAGAATCCAGTGATATCAAGGTATTGTGTTTTTGTTAGTCACTAAACGGCTTTTAGCCAAGTCTTCTTTGGCTTGATCGGCTCGCAAGCTATGTTGAGTTTTGTATAGAGCTCCAGCTGCTGCGGGCTTGGCCTTGTGGCGCAACGCAG